>OJET01000148.1_pt1 | contig 6478 bp, 10 predicted proteins | sample 1593941 | NCBI WGS metagenome assembly OJET01 (sample SAMN05416869, study PRJEB24817) | seawater metagenome | isolation source: Sea water | place: Canada:Atlantic | collected 2013-11 | reverse complement strand
ATCTGATAAGACACGGTGCAAAGTGCAAACCTCAAGCAAATCTGGTTACTGCTACTATCACGATTAAATAAAGCAAAAAATACGTAATTATATACAAAACTAACATATAGAGATGGCAAAAGAATTAAACGAAGATACTACTTTTAAAATGAGTGTCAAAACTATGATAGCTTTAGGTTTTGGTATAGCCACTTTAATAGCTGGATGGTATTCATTAATGGCAGAAATACAGTTGGCTAAAGAAGAACCAGTACAAGTGGATGTCAATATTTTAAAAGAACAGATTTTAGAAGAAATACCAGAGGCTGAAATAACTAGAATGGAGTTTGACATGAAAGATCAGATGATTAGACAAACAATACTAACAACCCAATCAGATATAGAGGAAATGAAAAAGACTCTAGAAAAAATTGAAGATAAAATCTACAATAGATGAAAGACCTAGACGTCACTTGGAAAATATTCGCTATGTACATGTTAATTATATTATTTATGTTAGCCGCGGGAGTTTCTAAGGCGCAGATACAGGTGGTTGTATTTAATGCAAGTTGGAACGAAGCAAACGAAGTAAAGTGGGCTTACGAACTAGAGGACGTTGAAACTTATTCTTACATAGACGTGAGTAAAGACGTAGAGTTACAAAAGAAACACAAGATAGCAGTCGTACCTACTATTATAATATTTAAAGACGATGAAGAAGTGGCTAGGTTTCAAGCTGATTTAAGTTTTAAAATGATAGCAACAAGAGAAGAGGTACAAGAAGAGATAGATGAACAATTAATGAGTGATTTTTGAAATGAAAAAAATATTACTACTATTATTATTACCGTTTACTTTACTAGGACAAAAGCAAGTTATAGTAAACTTAACTACTGACACGTATCCATCAGAAACATACTGGATATTTATGAAGGATTCTTTGTACGGGGATACAATAGCTAGCGTTTCTTCTGGGTATTATACTTCTGCAAACACATCTTACGCGGACACAATAATGCTGGCGGATAGTATAACTAATGTTACTTTTTTAATAAGAGATACTTATGGAGACGGAATGAATGGAAGTTTGTACGTTTCTATATGTAACGATACTATAGTTTCAGTTCCAACACCTAGCTTTAGTTCTGGTATATATTACAATAGATCAGTTCCCACATGCCAACCTAATCCACCGCCTCCTCCACCTGGAGTTTGTGTACCAGCAATGGTCAATATTAACTTGGATCAGTTTCAAAGCGAAACAACGTGGGATATAAAAGATACTAATGGTACTGTTTTATTTTCAGGAGGACCATATACAAACGCTCCTGATTACGAACCACAATTTATACCAATCTGTATTGATAAAGGAAATTTTGAGTTTACGATATACGATTCATACGGAGATGGTTTAAATGGAAGTTTGTGGGGAGGAAACGATGGCTCTTATTACGTAATGCAATGTGGCGATACCTTGGTATATGGTACCGTACCAAATTTTGGGACAGATTCCACACACGCGTTCACCTCTGATAGTTGTACGCCGCCACCTCCTATTCCAGGCTGTATGGATGATAACTACTTAGAGTACGATCCATCAGCTACCATAACAGATAGTAGCTGTGCTACTTTAAAAATACACGGTTGTACAGATTCAGCAATGTTCAACTACGACTCTACCGCGAACACCATGGACTACATCGATAGTTGTAATTATACTCTTATACTACATGATCTTGTAGGTAATGGTTGGGTGGGTAGTAAATTAGAAATATACCAAGATGATACCACTGAGTTTATAATGACCAGTGGTTTTAATCAAACTTATGCGATTCAGTTAAACGCACCTAAACTAGTGAAAGCTAAGTTCTTCGTGAGCGCTCAAGCTTCTAACACTGCTTTAGAGTGTGGGTTTACTTTAGTAAATCCAATGGGGGATACAGTATTGAGCGTAGCTCCTCCTTTTATGCAACCATTTTTTACTTATGCAGGTACTACTTATTGTGGTAACGAATGCATAGAAATTGTAGAGGGCTGTATGGATTCAACAGCGTTTAATTATGACTCACTAGCTAATACTTCGGAGACTTGTTATTATGTTCCCGGATGTATTAGTCCTGCATATCTAGAATATCATATAGACACATCTAACGGAGTTTATGTAGATTTTAATATACAAGACAGCTGTGACGTCTTAGCGTCGTTTGGATGTTTAGATCCAACCGCTTTTAATTACGACTCTTTAGCTAACGTAGATAACGGTGGGTGTGTTCCTGTTATTGTTGGTTGTATGGAAAGCTTAGCGTTTAATTACAACCCCTTAGCTAATACTCCTGACACGTGTATAGCACAGGTATATGGATGCACTGATCCTACCATGTTTAATTATAATTCTGCCGCAAACGTAGATGACAGTTCTTGTGTTGCTTATGTTTACGGATGTATGGATTCAACGATGTTTAACTTTAATCCCTTAGCAAATGTTAATAATACTTGCATTCCTTACATATATGGCTGTACTGATCCAAGTATGTTCAACTACCAAACTGAAGCTAACACAGAAGATTTCAGTTGCGTACCATTTATTTATGGCTGTACTGATAGTACTGCTATCAATTACAATACAAGTGCTAATACCGATAATAGTTCTTGCGTGGCTGTGGTTATGGGATGTATGGACCCGTCTGCGTACAACTATGAACCTTTAGCAAATATACCTGATAGTTGCAACTATGATGCTGGCTGTGTTACTGGGCCTGGTTCACCTTATTGGTTAAACAACCCTTGTTACGCTTGGGTGATAGATGTTGATGATTATTGTTGTGAGAACGAGTGGGATACTATATGCCAGGCTACATATAATTATTGTGAAGGAACTTGGGTAGGACCACTTCCAAAAAGAATGTCAAACTTAATAATGATAACAGATATATTAGGTAGACCAGCTAAAATAACTAAAAATCAATTACTGTTTTTTATATACAATGATGGAACAGTAGAAAAGAAAATTATAAGATGAGTAAACCTTTTAAATTAAAATACAGTAATAGTGCTTTTCCTTTTAAAACAGATGATAAAAACAAAGAGTATAAAAGAATAATAAAAGAAAACAACATGAGAAAAGACGAAAAAGGTTTTTGGGCTGATAGTAAAGGTCGGACTGTTTCTCAAATATATCATGGCGTTAAAGGGGAACAAAGAAAAAAAACAAAATCCGCTGTAACTAATGAAAGTGAAAATGAATAGACTAATATTAATATTCCTTTTACTACCATTGTTTAGTTATTCGCAATTTAGTTACAAAGGATACGAATATAACATTGAGCAAATACTAAAAGATAACTTAAAGTTTTCTACAGTATATGGAGCTGTAAACGGAGGAACGTCTGTGTCAGATGTAAAACAATTTTCAATTATAGACGGATTACAAACATCGACAATAGAAACTCCATACGATTATTCTGTTACTATAGGTATTAGAAAAATAGCTAGGTTTGGTCACGAAAACAAAGCGCAAACATTTTATGACGGTACAGAGTCTAATTATACAGACGCTGCTACTGTTGGTAAAATTAGAGGAGTAGAGTATTTATTTGAAGTAGATTACGCTAGACAACAAGGGGTAGATTATATAGATCAACACCATTTTATTAGATATAGTTCTGACGACGACTGTGAAGATCCTTTATGCGTTAATTACTTTGCTGCTAAAGTAGAATATTTAAAAGATGGGTTTGCTGATGTAGAATATTTTGAGTTATCAGAAAGATATAGATTTAAAAAAGATAAGCACCTAGCGTTTAGTATAGGAGCTGCGCATAGATTAGCAGAGCCGTATGGCTACGATCCACTAGAAGAGTGGGTTTTAGATAACGGTAACTTACACTATACTTATTTAGCTATTCAAGAGGGTTATACTATCGATATTAAAAACAGTGAGTACAGAGATCCTAGCGGTAACGTTGTTGCTAATAGTTCTGATGTATGGAAAGAAGTTGTTATACCTACTGTCTTATCCGACTACAGCACTAGAAAAAGAAATGAACTAAGTAGAATTATGCAACACTCAGTAGTTATAGGTTTTGATTATTATTATTACACTAAGGAATACTGGTTGCATAGTTGGGGAAATATACTCCCTTACCACTACGATAGTGGAAATGAATTTTCATATCACAATTATAACGATGGAGAACAATGGTACGATTATTCAGGTGGTATTATATTTGGTAGAAAAATAGATAAGCAGTTAGGTATATTTGCGGAAGGTAAATATAATAAATACTGGAATAGAGAGTGGTATGATTTTAAATTAGGAATTAATTACGTAATAAGATAATGGCGTACGATAACAGAAGTGTAGATCCACTTAAAATGACTGACGCTTCTTACGAAAAATCAAACCGTAAGATGAGATCTAAATACAAAAGTGAAACTGGTAAAACATTAGGCAGTAGACAAACAAGTGGTACTAATTCTAGAAGAGTAAGTTTTGCGTGTAGGTTTGCTGGTATGAAAGGACCAATGAAAGATTCGAAAGGTAGACCAACTAGAAAAGCAATAGCATTAAAAAAGTGGGGTTTTGGTAGTGTAGGTGCGGCCTCTACTTTTTGCAGAAAACATAAAAAATCATAATTATGCCGTTTAAAATGAAAGGGTTCGAAGCCCACAACATGTACAAGAAAGAAAGAGCAAATACTAACGAAGAGCATTTAGCTTTAAAAGAAGAAGGTTACGATCACAGTCCTTACACTAAGAAAGAAACACCGTGTTGGGATACACATACTAACATAGTTAACGGTAAACAAACTTTTAAAAAGAAAGGGGGTAAGATGGTCCCTGATTGCAAACCTAAATAAATATGACATATAAATATACTAGAGAACAGATAAAAGATACTGTAGAAGAATTAGGTTACAAGTATTTTACAGGTGATAACTACGACGTAAATATAATTGGTATTCGTAACTCTAAAACCGAAGGTAAGATTACTAACAAGTTTGATGACTTAATTACTATTTCTTACAAAGACGAAAACGGTGAGTGGAATTACCTAGAATATAATTGTACAACGGATCCTGGAGATGATTGGATGGAAAACCCTTGGATAGATAAAATAGGCTGCGCAGTGTTGAAACCTGGGCAATACAGAGGTTCTCATAAGCTTAGATTACATTCTGGGAAATATCTAGCCTTAGGACAAAAGAAAGACGTTACAGTATACAGAGATAACAATAGAAACGATAAATATGAATTTGACGAATCATCTGTAGACACAGGTGTTTTTGGAATTAACATACATAGAGCAACAGCCTTAGAAGGTAAGACTTCTACGTATGTAAATAAGTGGAGCGCTGGTTGTCAAGTAATAGCTTCAAACGATGATTGGATGGAGTTCTTGGGTATATGCCAAGAAGCTAGAGAGCACTGGGGTAATTCATTTTCATATACATTAATAGAAAGTAAAAATATAAAATAAAAAATCATGGCAAGCACATTAACACCAACACTAACATTAGTAAGTACAGATTTAAGTTCAGACGAACTTAACTTTTCGGTAACAGATAGTATATCAATAAAAGCACCTTCTCAAGGTATTTCTACGTATATAGCGGCAGACAACGTAGGAGCAAACAACATAGTAGTACCTCCTACAGGTGGTCTTGTTACATATTTTTACTGTAGACATACTGGAACAACAGACGGTAGTACAACGTCAGTAGTACCTGTAGATGTTGAAGAAACTGGAGACGCAGCGTTCGCTAGGTTAGGAGCTGGAGAGTGGATGTACATACCATTCTGTCACCACGCAGGGAACGTAGGTATTCAATTTCAAGTAACAACAGATACCGCTGTTTTAATGGAATACGCTTTCTTTACAAAAGCATAAATAAATAATAACAAATAAAAAAAACAAATAATTATGGCAACAACAACAGCAACACTCAGTATCGTTAGCCCAGACTTGCTACCTAGTAGCCCTCTAAATATTTCCGCAAGCTCAACGCTTATGAAGGCTGATACTACTATTGGCTTACACATGATGGAATCTGGTAGCGGTGAGTTAACAGTAACTGCTTCCAACGGTGGAGTAGTTTTAAAAGAAGCAACAGCAGCAGGAGAAAACACCGCGGCTAAAGTATACATATGTAACAAAGCTACAGATCCAACTTATTATATACAAGTAAAACTTCATGCGGCTATTGTGGGTCGCTTATACGCAGGGGACTGGATGTTCATGCCTTGGAGTCAAGGTGGAACATCAACTGGTTTAGATGAAATATCTTTAGAAGCAGAGGGTGGTACTTGTCTTTATGAGTATGCAATATTCAAAGAAGGCGAAACAATGGTAGCTCGTACTGCGGATTAATAATTAACAATAATAAATAAATAAATATGGCAACAATAACAGCAAGTATTAATATCACAAGCGATATTACAGATTATGGTTTTGGGTTAAACACTGTCTCTTATACACATCTGACGCTGCCGACGAAGA
>OJET01000147.1_pt1 | contig 6497 bp, 8 predicted proteins | sample 1593941 | NCBI WGS metagenome assembly OJET01 (sample SAMN05416869, study PRJEB24817) | seawater metagenome | isolation source: Sea water | place: Canada:Atlantic | collected 2013-11 | reverse complement strand
CTATCCTCTTCGTCGGCAGCGTCAGATGTGTATAAGAGACAGGATGAATGCATTGAAAACGAATGACTCCGTTCAGTTTGGACAAGCTGCACTTCACAGCCCTGGCTTCGTGCCTTTAGCAAAAGTCGCATTAACGTATGCCAAAATGGGCATCACCACAGTCGATGAAGTATTGAAACTGATTGAAATGGTGGCTGATGAACAAGCTCGCGCGACAGAGTCTGAGTCAGAGCCAGAAGAAAACAATGAACTTGAAATGACAAACATTCAACCCAGCCAAACTGTATTGCCTGGGGGGAATGCAGAGTCTGGGGCTGCGTCAACTTCAGGGACTAGTCGTGCGCAAAATATACCAACTCCATCAAGTGGCGAGTTTTCATTCGAGCTAGAGCCTCGCGATAATGGCCCAGGTAGTAATAATGGCTAATTTCACCTACAAAGCCCGTAACGCCAGCGGTGAGCTCGCCTCAGGAAGCCTAGAAGCGAGTGATGCCTCCAGTGTGGCGCAAATTTTACTTGGCCGAAAATTCACTCCAATTGAAATAAAAGAAGTGAGTGATTCTGCTAACGTGTCTCTGGATTTATCCATATTCACTCCGAACATCAAACTTGAGGATTTGGTTATTTTCTCGCGCCAAATGTATTCGCTGACCAAATCTGGCATACCGATCATTCGCTCAGTGAAGGGCTTGGCAGAGACCTCGAACAGTGAACGCATGACAAAAATTTTGAATGATGTGTGCGACCAGTTAGAGCGAGGACGCACGCTATCTTCAGCCCTGCATCGGCACAACAAAGTTTTCGGTCAGTTATTTGTTAGCATCGTGCACGTTGGGGAAAATACCGGTAGGCTGGATGAAGCCTTCTTGCAATTGTCAGACTATATGGAGCGCGAACAAGAAACCAGAAAACAAATCAAAGCGGCTACTCGTTACCCAACATTTGTTATTTTGGCTGTCGTCGCAGCTCTAATTATTATGAATATATTTGTGATACCAGTCTTCGCCAATATGTTCTCTAGCTTTGGTGCTGAACTGCCATTAATGACCCGCGTATTATTAGCTACCTCAGATTTTTTCATTACAAAGTGGCCGCATATGTTGATAGGCATTATCGTGGCAATATATTTGATTTCTAGGTACATCAATACGCCCAAAGGGCGCTATAACTGGGACCGAGCCAAGCTGCGTTTACCTATTGTCGGGGGCATATTCGAGCGCACTTTACTCAGTCGTTTTGCCCGCAGCTTTTCTATGATGTTGCGCTCCGGCGTTCCATTAACCACTGCCCTAAATTTGGTTGCAGATGCGGTCAGTAATGCTTTCATGGCTGATAGGATCGTGAAAATGCGCAAAAACATCGAAAAAGGTGAAAGCCTTTCACGGGTAGCAAGCTCAAGTAAAATGTTTACTCCTTTGGTGCTACAGATGATCAATGTAGGTGAAGAAACAGGCCGAGTAGATGAACTGCTCGGCGAAGCCGCCGAGTTTTACGAGCGTGAAGTGGATTATGATTTGAAGAGCTTGACCTCTAAAATCGAGCCTATTCTTATCATGGTCGTTGCCGCTATGGTGCTGGTACTGGCCTTAGGCATCTTTACACCCATGTGGAACATGATGGGAGCGATACAAGGTTAAGCTATGCGCAGAAATGAAGCCTCTGATGAACGAGAACGTAGCCTCTTTAGCAATTTGATTGTCGTGGTCGTGTTCACCTCGCTTATCTTGGGGTTTATCGTTTATTTCAATGACAGTAGTCCAAGTATTCGCAAGGTAGCGCTGCAGAATTTAGTAGAGCAGTTCACTAAAAGTACTTTGAATGCGCATTGGCAGTGGCAAAATGAGGGCAGGCCTAGCAGTATTTTGTTGATTGAGTACGATACGCAGGGTAATGAAACAGGTAGACACCCTCTGGCGATGAGCCATCTGGGTTGGCCAAGATTAGAACCAACAAGCAAGGGGTGCGCTGCTTTATGGCGAGACGTACTGGATACAGAACTAGAAGTTGAAGGGTTCAAAATGTACGCTGAATTTTATGATGGCGTGCAAATAAACAATAATGCTCTGTCATCAATCTGTCGATACAGATTATCAACAGGGCCTTATTTTGAGTACAAAGTGTATACGGGACAGGTTTCCAAAATAATAAGTTAACCTAATGGGTAAATAAATATGACGAAATTAGCTAAATCACAGCGCCAAACTTTTTCAATGCTTAACGCTCAGCGCCAGCAAGGGTTTACCTTAATTGAGTTGGTTATAGTCGTGGTTATTTTAGGTCTATTAGCTGCTACTGCCTTACCACGCTTACTTGATGTGACTGAAGAGGCTGAAGATGCCACTGTTGAAGGCGTAGCAGGTGGCTATGCAACAGGTGTTGGCTTAGTGCGAGCTCAATGGGAAATTGAAGGGCGGCCGAAGGAGAACTTTGCAACGAACCTGAGTTTTGTGACTATCGACGATATTCGAATCGGCGTTGATCAGGACACTGGATACCCCACAGGACAACTTGATACCGACAGCAGTACCGAAGATACGCAAATAAGTCTGCTAGATTGTGAAAGTATTTTTAATTTAATCATGCAAAGCGCGCCGACAATTTCATCTGATTGGAATGAGCGCCCGTTTGATGAGCACCGCTATTTTACTCGTCAGAGCGAAGGAAATGGTTCTGGGGGAAATGATCTTTGTTATTATTATTTAACCCAAACGATAAAAAACGATACCAATGAGCCTGTTGACAACACGGCTGGTAATGGTTTTATATACGATCCGCGCATCGGGCAAGTAATTGTTTTTAGTAATAATTAGTCAATAATTTGACACGCTACCATTTGCTAATGGCCTAGGCCAACTCAAGTGGTTAAAATAAAAAAGTTTAGATTTTCATATTTAGCAAGTGGGAGAAACATTATGCAAAGCAGCAAACAACAGGGGGGTTTTACCCTTATTGAATTAATCATTGTTATCGTTATTTTGGGTATTTTGGCGGTAACTGCAGCGCCTAAATTTTTAGATATTCAAGGTGATGCCCGAGCATCTGTTGTAAAAGGGATGGAAGGTGCAATGCAGTCAGCCAGCGACATTATTCATGCTAAATCTCTACTTGATGGGACAAATGCATCAGCAGCAGCAACCCTGGCGCTGAAAAACGGTGATAACGTGCAAACTGATTTCGGATATGCTCTTCACGATTGGGATCTTGCTTGGATCAATATGCTTGACGCAAATATTGAAGAATTAACCAGTGGAGCTTGTACTTCTGAATTTTGTGTTGATGAATCTCAGGATATAGGTGCTGATCTTACTGCAGATGGCTTCACGACTTTGCCAACCCAGAGCAATGTGGCGCTAATCGTTTATCCAAACGGTACAACGAATGCTGGGGCTTGTTATGCCTACTACATTCATAATGAAGCAGCTACAGCTGAAGGTGAAGAACCAACGATCGGCAGCATTACCACTGGCTGTTAAGCTGGTTAAGCCGCAAGAGTGTTAGTGATTAGCCAAATTTAATTTGGCCTTGCTTTTCCGGCTTCCTGTTTGGAGTAAAATGAATGAATACGTTGGGCAGCAAAAACATATTCCCCGTGAATGCTGTGCAACGTGGTTTCACCCTTATTGAGCTAATAGTGGTGATCCTTATTATTGGTATTCTGGCTGTATCCGCAGCGAGTCGCTTTGATAGTACCGGCTATGCTGAATACAGCTATCAATCACGTTTATTATCAGCGTTACGCGCGATGCAACAACGCGCGATGCAAGACACGCGAAACGGTTATTGTTTCCAAATTAACTTTAATACTACCAATCCTAGCTATGGGCCGCCCACGCTTAGCTATCGCAATAATACCCCTGCTGAACATACTGCGACTTGTACAACCAGTATTAATTACACCACACCTGATTTTCTGCGAACCAGCGCTGGTGAAATCGCTGCTGATGGTATTAGCATGACGACGCTAGATACAGGAAATGGCGCATTCAATCTTATGGCATTTGATAGTTTTGGTCGCCCTTCAACCAATGTTGGAAGTTGCCAGACTGAGTGTCGTATTACCTTTCAAGGAAGTCAGTCGCCGGCTATCTGCGTCGAAAGTGAAGGGTACATTCATGAATGTTAACAGACTAACCGTGCAGTCAAGGGAAAATGCCGGATTTACCTTAATTGAATTGGTGATCGGCATGCTGGTGTTTGCAATCGCCATGACCTTTTTCGTCAGCATAATCGTTCCTCAAGCAACACGTAGTATTGATCCCATATTTCAAGTCAGGGCGACGGAGCTTGCCCAGTCACTTATCAACGAAATCAGCAGTAAGTCCTTCGATGAGCATTCCAGTCGTAATGCCAGTGAACGATGCGGAGATGGAACAGCTCCAGCCTGCACGCTGCCAAATGCCCTAGGTCCAGACAGTGAAAGCCGAAGTGCGTATAACGATGTGGATGATTTTGAGGGTCTAGATGAAAGAGACGGCAATATTCTTAGTGCGACAGGCAGCACAATAGGTATCAATGGGCGTAACTTATATCAGGGATTTCGGGCCAGCGTTTCGGTCTTTTACGATGCTGATTTAGACGGATCAAACGATGGTGCTGTGGGTGCAGCAAAACTGATCACCGTAAGGGTAACCACCCCTAGCAGTGAGGAAGTTGTTTTTTCGACCTATAGGTACAACTACTGATGGCCTCACGTCATGCTTTACACTTACAAAAAGGCTTTACCTTGGTTGAGCTGGTCACAGTGATTATTGTGCTGGGTATTGTGTCTATTGGTGTCACCAGTTTTATTCGCTCTGGTGTGCAGATTTTCAATGATGTGAGCGAGCGAGACGAACTGTTAAGTCAAAGTCGTTTTGTCATCGAGCGCTTAAATAGAGAGTTGCGCAGTTCTGTACCTAATAGTGCTCGCGTCAAACTAGAAAATGGCGCCCAGTGTATAGAGTTTGTGCCTACAATATGGGCTACTTATTACACTCGCTTACCATTGGCGCCCTCTACAGAGCGAACAGTAAACACGGTAGAATTGGGCGATGTTAATAACCAGTTTTCAATCGCAAATGGCGATATGGCAATTGTCTATCCAACTGATAGCAATGATGTTTATGACATTAATGAAAGCAAACGGCGGACAATTTTATCCTGCACTGACAGCGGTGATGGTGATTGCACTACAAATGATAGCGCTGAGCATTTAGCCGCCTTAACCGTCGATGGTGCATTTGCCAATGTGTCTCCTGCCTCACGATTATACATAGTGCGAAATGCCGTAAGTTACTGCATACGTGGAGGGAGCATGTTTAGGCATCAAGCGTCGATAGTGCAGAGTCAGACAACGTTTACTTCGGGCGGCACCTTAATGGCTGAAAATATCGTCAATGATCTCGCTAATTCGGCGCAGTTACCATTCACCGTACAAAATGCCACCTTGAATCGAAATAGTTTAATACAAATCTTGCTCGCGTTTGAGCTAAACGATGAAACAATCAACCTTAGTAGTGATATTCATGTGCCCAATGTCCCATAAACGTCTTTGCGTTGAGCAACATCGCGGCCAGAGGAAACAGCGCGGAAGCATGTTGGTTATCGCGCTGTTTATCATCATCGTTTTGGCAATTTTAGGTTTAGCTATGCTTAGAATGCTGGCGGCCTCTGCCGATAGCGTCGTCAGCGAAGTGTATGGTCAGCGTGCGTTAAACGCAGCGCGTAGCGGTGTAGAGCAGGCAGTTAGCGGTGCATTTCCGCTTTCTGGCGCGAGCAACTGCCCTGCTAATTACAATTTCACTTTTACTAATACACCTGGCTTAGGCAATTGCAGCTACACAAGTGCTTGCGATGTTGTGTCTGTAGATGACAGTGGGGATGTGTACCAGTATTTTCGTATTACTGCCCAAGGCTCCTGTATCGCAGGCGACACAGTGGTGAGTCGTAACGTATCTGTTGAAGGGATACAATAAAGATGTACTTAGGTATGAAATGCAATCCGTTATCCATGTGTCAGTGGACTAGGCTTAAAAGATGAAAAGTCCGCTTTTATCTGTCATTTTTCTCATCGTGTTCCTGTTTCCAGTTTCCGCGCTGGCAAATACTATGTGCACAGATTTACTTAGTGAAGAAGCCGTCGGTGATATCACTGACTCAGGCGGTGAAAATCGAGATTATGCCAACTTTGAAAATTGTGGGTTTTTAATTCGTCCCGAAACTAGTGGCAATATAGTGCTTTCTTTTACCGATTTTCAATATGAAAGTGGGTATGACACTTTGACTGTATACGATGGTTCTGACGCTAGTGCGCCTCAATTAGGAAGGTTTACTGGGAGCGATTTACCTGATTCAATTACCTCTACTTCTGGCGCTATGTTTATTGTGCATAACACAGATCAATCGATCGTGGGGAGAGGCTTTTCTGCTACTTGGCGACAAATAACCAGAAACAGTTGTAACGCAGAAACTTTCACTATTGGCGATCATTTTCCCCAAGCGAGTTATGGCAATAGTAC
>OJET01000139.1_pt1 | contig 6568 bp, 5 predicted proteins | sample 1593941 | NCBI WGS metagenome assembly OJET01 (sample SAMN05416869, study PRJEB24817) | seawater metagenome | isolation source: Sea water | place: Canada:Atlantic | collected 2013-11 | reverse complement strand
TGTCTCGTGGGCTCGGAGATGTGTATAAGAGACAGCTTCAATACTTGCTTTTTCATTACAGAGACTGAAGTCGCATTATTTAAGGAAGGAGCGCCAGATCTAGGAGATATTTGCGCAATTGAAAATGGTATTGATACAGTTGGATTTTGCCCCCCTGATGCTCCTCGTTTTCGTGAAAGCCCGATATTATTGTTCACTGGTGTAATGAATTATTCCCCTAATGTAGATGCTGTCCTTTGGTTCGTGGAAAATGTTTGGAAAGATATTGTGCATATATGGCCCAGTGCTGAATTTATTATTGCCGGTATGGACCCAACCGAAAAAATAATAGCATTGGGAAATATGAGAGGGATAACCGTAACAGGATTCGTGGATGATATTAAACCGTATTTTAATAGAGCAAATGTGTTCGTTGCGCCTTTTAGAATAGCACGGGGAGTGCAAAATAAAGTGCTACAAGCCTTCGCCTGTGGCCTACCTGTTATATCTACTCCTATGGGGGCTGAGGGAATACGTTGTTCTGATAATCAAAGTATTCTATTGGCAGAAAAAAGTAGCGATTTTGTTCTACAGCTCGAAAAATTATTTCAATTTCCTGATCATTACACTCGTATTGCAAATAATGCGCTGCAATTAATTCACCAACACTATACTTGGGAAAGTATATTGAACCCTTTTGAAAAAAAGCTCTCAATGAATCAAGCCGATTCCTTCTCAACGAGCCAAACCGACAAATGAAAACATTCTTAAAATGGGCAGCAGGAATAGTCTGCAAGCTTCTTGTTGCCCCGATATACCTATCCTACCGCTTGACTTGCACTATCATGAATAATGACCGTGTTTTTTCAAGTTACTCGCACTTTTTTAGTCTTTTACCCGGTTTCGTTGGCAACCAAATACGACTCGCCTTTTATAAACTATCACTCGCCAGCTGCGGTCATGATGTCGTATTTTCTTTCTCCGCATTATTCTCTCAATCAAACATCGAGATAGGCTCTGGTGTATACATAGGACCGCAGTGTAATATTGGAACCTGCACAATTGGAGTTGACACCTTGATAGGCAGTGCTGTGCACATATTAAGCGGTAAAGGCCAGCACAATTTTGATGATCTAACACGTCCCATAAAAAATCAAGGAGGGGTCTTTACCAAGATTTCTATTGGAAAGGATTGTTGGATTGGAAATGGTGCGCTCGTTATGGCAAATGTGGGCAACAAGGCCATCGTCGCAGCAGGCTCAGTGGTCATAGAGGATGTACCTGATTTTGCTATTGTTGCTGGAAATCCTGCGAAAGTAATTAAGATGCGTAACTAACGCGCAATAAATGTAAAGGTTCTTTACCATGCCATCCATAACTCGCTTCAGTATCAGAGAATTTACGTTGAATAAGGTCAAGCATCGTTTTTGCCTATTTTTACTTATTTTAAGCATTTCAACCGTTACATTCAGTCAAAATAGCAGTGTAGACACGGAGCTATCTACGATCGAAGTATCGGATGTTACATCCCTGTACAACGCATTGAATTTGGCTAATAAAAATGGAAAAACCAAAATATTGCTCGCCCCGGGCAATTATCAGCTGAGCAAGCCGCTGTTCATATCAGCCGCGCACATCAGTCTAATAGGCGATCCATCGAACCCTACTAATACTCGAATAATAGGCCTAGGCATGCGTAACCGGGGTCAAGTAGAGAATATCATCACCGTTCACGCAAAATATTTTACGCTCGACGGTATCACCTTAGCTGATGCGGGCAATCATCTTATCCAAATTTCTGGAGAACGCGATGCTGACTTCCCCACCCTCAAAAATTGTATTCTGCAAGACAGTTATCAACAATTAGTTAAGGTTTCATCCGGGGGAAAATCAAAAAATAGCAGTGATTACGGTGTGGTCGAAAATTGTGAATTTGCTTACACCAAAGGGATCGGTCCAAATTATTACATAGGTGGGATCGACGCTCATGGTTCGCGCGGCTGGATGGTCGTGCACAATCGTTTTAAGGATATTGCCAGCCCAGATAAACGCGTCGCAGAGTTTGCTGTCCATTTCTGGAATGGAGCAAGTAATAATACTGTACAAAACAATACAATTATTAACTGCGACCGTGGGATCGGCTTCGGTCTTAAGGGTAAACCAGCGTCCGGCGGGGCCATCATTGAGAATCTAATTATTCACTATGATAACAACGACCCCAACGCGGATGTGGGAATTTCACTAGAGGAATCACCAGATACTCAGATTCTAGATAACAGAATATACCTCGAGCATGGCTACCCCAACTCGATAGAATATCGCTTTTCTGATACGCAAAATATTGTGATAGCAGACAATATTACCAACAAGCCTGTGCGCAAGCGAAATGGTGCACAAGCGATGCTGATAAACAATACTAGGGTCAAAAATTTAAAAGAAATGCTTAGCAAAGAAGAACAACGTCAGTTCGAAGCTTTATCTTGGTCCGAAAATCAGTGACCCCAGACATGGAACAAGAGAAAAATTTAGTGACGCTAGCCTTGTCTAATGCGGGCTCTTATCCTCTCAACGCTCTCATTGACGTATATATTAACCAATACGGATATAATAACAGTAATGAGAAGTCCCAAAGTAAATACAAGAGCGCCTTTACTCATATCCTCTGTGATTAACCACGAAGCCAAGGCCGCTCCTGACCAGTGAAATAAATAAATGGGATATGATAAATCCCCAAGAACTCTATCAACCTTTTTACTAAAAAAACGAGAACCCTGCTCAAACAACAACACGGTCATTAAGGTGCTAAGCCCTAGATTTACCCAGCTTCCTATAAGACTTACGAACCAAGCTTTGTCAGCTATCAGAACTTGACTCAGCACCACAATCACAATATTTCCTATGTAAAGGCATACGATCAAGGGCACACCAATTTTATAAACTACGCTGGCGACCCATTTTCGGTAATGATAGACCCAAGCTCCTAATGAAAACGGCAAGGCGGCCTGCAGTACATTTCCATATCCTGTTGAAAATGAACCTGTCTGAAGCATATTTCCCCCAACCCAACAAATACTAGCGAATAACCAGATCGAAGTAATCATACGAGCTCTGGATATACCCAATCCAATCAATACATAGAACAGAATTTCAATACTTAAGGCCCAAGTAGCGGGAGAAATGCGCACTGGATAAGTCACAGGCTCAAATGCAGGATAGATCATAGTGACGTTTGCTATCGCACTTGCAAAGTCATTAGGTAAAATCATTTTAGCGTGAAATACGCCTGAGACGTCATTTCCAATCAATAATATTATGCAGATACCTATTAGGAGAAGGCACCAGTAGACAGGGTAAAGACGAAGAAATCTGTTTAAAGCATAGCGCTTAAAACCATCTAATGAATACCCGTAGGACTCATTCATTATCATGGTCATTAAGAAGCCGCTGAGTACAAAGAAGCTATAAACCGCGTAAGGTCCAATAGAAGCGACGTCTAGTACGTGATATATCACCACATTAACCGCTAATATAAACCGATACACCCCGAACATAGCTTTCCCTTTGTTATCTATTGTTGCTCAACTGGGATCGAAATACCGATCACATCGTATTGTTTCATTTCGTACTGCTTGAAAAACGCTGTCGTTCTATCGACCTTTTTATCTTTGGAGACGATAGGTACATACCAATCGAACCCTCGTAATGCTTCAGCTTGGCGAAACAATTCTTCGGGTGTAATGTTCGTTTTAATCAGCACGTCAGGGTGAATTTCAAGCAGCAAAATGACTGAATCTACACTGGTTAACAACTGAGCCGCACCGGCAAGCACTTGTTGTTCTTGCCCTTCGACATCAATTTTAACAACAACATGCGAACATAATTTCACCTGAGGATTCAATCTAAACCAACTATCTAAACTGACGACATCGACAGCTCCCGAATCAGCTCTGATTATCTGCCCTTCATGGTCGTTAGCACGGCTCATATCAGCTTCAAGGTCAGCCTTACCATTAAAGTTAGACACCGCTGAATTAAGCGCCATTGCATCGAGCGCAAATTGAGAGAAATTCTGCTCTAGTACAGTGAAAGAATTTGGATTTGGCTCAAAAGCAATAATGTTATTTAAGTTTGTGCAGCGAGATGCAACTAAAGACGAGACTGTACCGATATCTGCCCCTAAATCTAAAAGAGTAAAAGGCTTTTCTAAGTCACTCAGTAAATCGCAGAAGGGTATAAACTCTTCTAAGTAGTAATTATTAGGCCCACCCTCCAACCAAAAACATAATTCGGTTAACGGGACAGAAAAGAAACGTTCTTTGACTTTATAACGGATCAGTTTTTGCGGAAAATGTGCACTCATCCATACATAAAAACGATGCTTCCCTCGCCATTCATGGGTTTGTGCCCAAACCAAGCAACGATTAACAAGGGGATTAAAGTGCCGCTTAGCAAAATTGAAAGATTGCATATTATTAGTAGTTACGGAAATATTTGATTGATAGCGCTAAACTTGCTGCTCATCATTCTACTGAACCATGCCTTATCTGTGTCTAACGTACTATATTCAATTTCTGCTGAGACCATAACAAGGCCACTTCCATAATGTTGCCCTAACATTATTTGATAAATTTCATATAACTTTGCATGATTTTTATTAGAAAATATCTCACCATCAACGAAATACCAATACCCAAGCAAGCGTACACCGCGCGCATTAACTATTTGCTCAACGTTAATCTCTGTCTCTGTGTTCATAGGGACTGAATAGACCGACTCCAATGTCCAAGAGTCTTCCAAATACATACGATTAGCAAAACTCACCAATTCTCCGCGTCCTTTAGGGTACCAAACCGCATACATATCAACCGCCTTGCTTTCGAACATGAATCGAGAAGCATTTTTGTCAAAATAATCGACAAACTCAGGCGACCAGTTAGCTGTTACTTGTGCACTCATAAAAGGCAATGCTTTGAGACGCTCAGGTGAGGTTCCTGCTACTAATTGGCTTTGAATAAGTTGGTACCAGAATAGGAAAAACAACATAGCAACCGATATTGTCACACTTGCCTTTATATAAACTTGATTAGAGGATGCGAAGGGGATTGCAAGTGGCGTTTCTGATTTCAGATCGGAAGACTTTTCTCTTATTAACTCGCCCAGCCCTATTAAGCATATGATCACTAAACTAAAAAACACCCATCCATAGATGAGGTGATCTGCGCCGACCGCATGTTCCATATTCGTTAAATGGCCGGTCAAAATAATTCCAAACACCCGTATAGCATTGGCTATGATCGGAAACAAAATGGATATGCATACGAACGAAAACCTGCGAATACTTGACTGCATATTCATGTAGGCATACAACGAACCAATCACAATCGAAGCAATAAAAAAGCTGATACCTGAACATGCTTCCGCAACTAGAAACCGTCCCTCTGGGATCTCTATGTATAAACCACTGCGATAAATTGGCACATTGACCCACTGCAACATCATGACAGACAGGTCAGCTGTAACAGCTTGCAACGTAGGAATTAACTCTTCACCAACCGGAATACAAAAAACAATAAAGAATAAAGGAAACAAGATTCTTTTAGCTTGCTCATTTCCTAATAGAAACCAAATGCTAAAGGGTAAGAAGGTAAATGTAGCAATATGCATGAAAAGCTGAACACCACCAGAAAGCCCAACACCATAAAGTCCTAAGCTACCAAAGCATAAAATTAAAACCCAGTAATTTGGTTTAATGGCAGAAAGCGAGAGTTGCTCTTTTTTACAATAAATAAAATAGATGCTGGCGGGGATCACAAATAAACAGTGATTAAAAATATCGGAAATAATCCAAATATCAATCGCTGAAACAAGCCCTTGCCAAAATGTAGCCACCCAAAACGCGACAACAATTAGCAATGCTATAATCCCTTTTGTTGAATGACGTTCTTCAGGGGCATGCATACTTCCATCATTCATTGGAAAGACTCCGTCCTATTCCTAGCTAGTTTTATCAATATTATAAACACTCTTCATGGTATCCCATGAAAAATCATTAAGTAAACGCTCCAGTTTTCCTTGGGTTTTATTCAAGTTCACATAGTGACGAAATCTTGATTTAAGTGGTGCGTTAGTCATACGAGGTTGGTCAGCGTCTATTTCCCAGGGATGAAAATAGAAAGAGTATGGCTGCTTCTCTTTTTTCAGATAGCCAGTAATCAAAGACTTAGTCAAAGTATATGGGTACAAACGGAAGTACCCCCCGCCACCTATGGGTGTTTGCCGGCCCATAACTTTATGGGTAGGAATTGGAATTTCAATAATGCCTTCTTTACGCGTATAGGCAAAACGCGGCCAGTCTGGTGTACCGTATAAATCATGTTTCACAGGATAGGTGCTAGAACTATATTTAAAACCAAGTTCAGCTAATACCTCAAATGCCCATTCATTATTGTATCCTATGGAAAAGCTTGGGGCTCGATAACCAGTTAGCGCTTCCCCAAGCAAGTCTTCAAGGTGATTTTTTGAGCGAGTGACATCAGCCGTAAACTGCTCTCGCGTTTGTTCTGTAGCGCGTCTATGAGCATACCCGTGG
>OJET01000127.1_pt1 | contig 6917 bp, 9 predicted proteins | sample 1593941 | NCBI WGS metagenome assembly OJET01 (sample SAMN05416869, study PRJEB24817) | seawater metagenome | isolation source: Sea water | place: Canada:Atlantic | collected 2013-11 | reverse complement strand
CTACACTATCCTCTTCGTCGGCAGCGTCAGATGTGTATAAGAGACAGGAGAGACCACAAGTAATTCGCCACCGACTTGCTGAAGATTCAGGTTCATTTTACCGTCTTGATCGCTAAAAATTCGGTAATTCAGCACCCGCTGAAACAGTTTTTTGGCCTTTTCCTCGTTGTCGTCTTTTTCCACACCAAGCAACAACAAAATCCCTTGATTAATCTCCCCAATGACCTCATTGCCAACGCAGACATTGGCTTCGCTGACTCGCTGAATCAAACCAATCATTCTTGCTCCTTTATAAAATCAGCCATCGCGGTCGCAGCCAAACAAAGAGCTGCTGTAATTTTGGGCTCATTGGCGCTGTGGCCAGACTCGGGCACTATGGTGAGCTGACTCGTAGACCAAACTTCGTTAAGTAAATAGGCACCTTGTATTTTGCACACACAGTCATAGCGACCATGAATGAGCGTTGCCGGTATATGACTGATTTTATGAATATTTTTCAATATATAATTTGGCTCAATAAAGCAAAGGTGCTTTATGTAATGACACTCTAAAATGGCCAAACTAATCCCCCTGTGTACATCAGGGACCAACTCATCTTCATGTAATTTACAGTGCAACTTGCTGATCCTGGCTTCCCACAAACACCATGCTTTAATGGCTGCCATTTTGTGCACTTCATCGATGCCAGTAAACAAATCATAGTAAGCATCAACTAACGACGTCGTATGAGACTTATCTGCCACGGGGTGGATGAACTCCTGATAGTAGTCAGGGAATAGCTGGGCAGCTCCGCCTTTCTCGTCTAAGTACCAATCAAAATCTTCTTCTCGCGCTAAAAAACTTCCTCTTAAGATGAGTCCTTTAACCGTTTCAGGATGCTCAATGGCAGCAAGTAGCGCCAATGTTGCCCCCCAAGAGCCGCCAAATAATACCCACTGCTGGACACCTAAATGCTTTCTTATCTGGGTAATATCACTCAGTAAATCTTGGGTAGTATTATTCTTGATGCTACCGAATGGGGTGGATTGCCCGCTCCCCCTTTGGTCAAACCCAATAATCCAATATTTGTCAGGATCGAAGAAACGACGATAATTGGCGAACAGCCCTGCTCCTGGCCCCCCGTGTAAAAACAGCACAGGTATTCCTTTTGGGTTACCACTTTGCTCAAGATATAACGAATGATCGTCGCTAACTGCTAGCATCTCGCTGAAAAACGGTTTAATTGTAGGATAGAGTTCACTCATATAGGCAGCCACTTTGACATTATTTCTTCCAACCGATTACAGTAGTTTGTTAAAGTGTATCCACAATAATGAATTAATAACTTAGGGGCAACAAATGGCAGGACAAGGTTCAGGTGGAAATGTAATTGCAGCGATATGTAACTTATTTTTTCCAGGATTGGGACAATTAGTTCAAGGACGGATACTAGCAGCAATCATATTTTTCGTTCTGGTATGGACTAACTACGCCCTAGCAGCCACAGGTATCCTGTTTTTTATGGCAGTGTTCGGCTTCATCTTCCAAGTATGGTCGATTATTGATGCCGCTAAATATCGTGGTTAATTAACACTAAAGAGGTTTTCATGAAGAAAATAATACCAACAGTATTTTTATTCACTCTGCTAACAGGTTGCCAGAGCGCCTATTATGCAGCCTGGGAAAAAGTGGGCGTTGAAAAGCGCGATATCATGGTTGATCGTGTTGAAGATGCGAAGGAATCGCAGGAAGACGCCCAACAACAATTTAGCGATGCACTAGAACAATTTACCCATTTGATGAATTACGACGGCGGTGAACTGCAAGACGTATACGAAGAGTTAAAAGACCAGTACGAAGAAAGTAACCAAGCAGCAGCAGAAGTGACCAAGCGCATTAATAAAGTAGAAAGCGTAGCTGATGCGTTATTTGATGAGTGGGAAACTGAATTAGATAAATATACCAATGACGGTTTACGCCGTGAAAGTGCGAGCAAACTTAAAGATACCCAGCGCCGCTATGCCAGCCTAGTTAAAAGCATGCGTAAAGCAGAGGCAAAAATGGATCCTGTTTTATCTGCACTACAAGACAACGTGCTGTATCTAAAACACAACTTGAATGCGACTGCAATCGGTGCCTTACAAAGTGAGTTTAACGGTGTTAAGAATGACATCAATCAGCTTATTGCTGAAATGAATAACGCCATCAAAGAATCAAATGCGTTTATCTCCAGTATGCGAGATTAACTAGCATTTAACCCTACGCAGGCGATTGGGACTCATCCTCATCGACCTGCATAAAATTCTCTTGTGATTCTTCATGAAAAAACACTTCAATCACGTGGGTTAATTCAGCCCCAAGCAACACCACTATCCACGACAAGTACACCCAAACGAATAAAATAGGAATAACGGCCATCGCGCCGTAAATCATTTGGTAAGAAGGGAAGTGAGTAATGTAAAACGAGAAACCTTTCTTCGATAGCTCAAACAGTAGCGCCCCCATAAACGCACCGACGAGGGCATGGCGAGGGTTTATCCGCTTATTCGGTACAATCATATACAGAATAAAGAAAGCGCAGACAGACGCGATAAAAGGCACAATTTTGAGCATGGCCGTTGTGGCGCCCATGGTGTAGGCTTCAGCCGAATTAGCAAAAGCAACCAAATAAGAGCTCATGATCACGCTTAGGCCAATTAGTAAAGGCCCTAAGGTGAGGATCATCCAATAAATCGCAAACGTAAAAATGATGGGCCGCTCGCTTTTTGCTTGCCAAATGCGGTTCAAGGTTTTATCTATGTTCGAGATAAGCAATAAGGCAACCACCACCAAAGATAAAATCCCGATCGCGCCCATTTTTGACGCGTTACCCACGAACTCGGCAACGTAACCTTGGATTTGATCACCAGAAGTAGGAATGAAATTACCGAAGATCAGCGCTTCTATATCACCGCGTACCTCAGAAAAAGCAGGAAAGGCCGACAATATAGTGAAGAACACCATGATAAACGGCACCAAAGATAACAAGGACACATAGGCTAAATGCCCAGCGGACACGGTGATCCCATCTCGTTGGCAATGGCTTACAAACATACGAACAAAAATATTCGCTTTAGGTAACCAGCTCCTTAATACATCCGACAAAATAACCTTGGACTCCATACTTTTCCTTTACTACAGGCTGAGAATTCAATCCTCTTAGTCTGCTCTAACACCTAACATATGGCAAATAGCATAACTCAATTCACAGCGATTCAGTGTGTAGAAATGAAAATCACGAATGCCTTCTTTTGCTAAGACTTTGACCATGTCCATCGCAATGCTAGCGCCCATTAAGTTACGAGTAGTTTGGTCGTCCTTATCTAGGCCGTCATACATTTTATGCAGCCAATTTGGTACGTGTACATTGGTGAAGCCAGCAAAACGCTGCAGGGTTTGATAGTTCGTCACAGGCAAAATACCCGGTACGATATCCATATCAATACCCGCGGCTGCTGCCCTGTCCCTAAAACGTAAAAACACTTCAGCATCGAAAAAGAACTGGCTAATTGCTTGGTTCGCACCCGCTTCGGCTTTGCGTTTCAGGTTTAATAAGTCGAATTGGCTGTTTGGCGCCTCTGGGTGTTTCTCTGGGTATGCGGCAACGGCGATGTCGAAATCAGCAACATCGCGCAGTAATGCCACTAAATCAGATGCATAAGATACATGCTCGGTATAGCCTTCGGGTAAGTCTCCACGTAAAGCTACAATTTTACGGATGCCACTGGCCCAGTAATCTTTGGCGATTTGCTTTAACTCGTCACGGCTAGCATCTACGCATGTTAAGTGCGGTGCAGCGGCAATGCCTGTTTCGCTTTGAATACGTTTTACGATTTCGTGGGTACGATCACGCTCACCACTATTCGCACCGTAAGTCACAGACATATATTTGGGCTTTAAGGGCGCTAAGCGCTCCACCGATTTCCATAGTGTCTTTTCCATCGTTTCGGTTTTAGGTGGAAAAAATTCAAATGATACATTGATCCCTTTCACTTCTGACAGTGACTGGTTGAGGGCATCGATACCTTGTGCATAAGAGACCATGAAAAGCTCCGTGATTATCTGGACGTTTAGACGTCTAAACTAAACTTTGTACGTAAAGCCGTCAAGATGTTTAGCAGTCTATCGTTGACCTTTATTCGTTTATGGTTAGAATTTCCCCTTATAAGAAAGAAAAAAGCGAGTAAACGATGGCTAAAACGACAAAATGGAACGGGAAATACATTCATCCCTACGCCGAGCATGGGAAAAAGAGCGAGCAAGTGAAAAAAGTCACCGTCTCTATTCCATTAAAAGTGCTCAAGGTGTTAACGGATGAACGTACACGTCGCCAGGTGAATAACCTGCGTCATGCAACGAACTCGGAGTTATTGTGTGAAGCATTCTTACATGCTTTCACTGGGCAGCCATTGCCGAATGACAACGATTTGCAAAAAGATAATGACAATCGTATTCCTAGCGATGCACTGCGCATCATGCAAGAAATGGGAATCGATATCGACTCAGAAGAATAGCCCTTGTTTTGTGGGCTACTCAACTAAAGCTAATGACTCAGCCTCGCCAACAAGGCCATCCCAGATAGCCCTTCTAATCTTACCCCTATTAAAAAATGATAACATTTACGCGTAATCGTACTGTCCCCCGCGAGACAAACCTTGCTGATAAGCCGGACGTGCATGGATACGTTTTACGAACGCCGCAATATTTGGGTAATCACCTGCCACATTGCGTGACGCCATCGCTTCTAGCGGAAAGCTCATCTGTATATCCGCCCCAGATAACCCATCACCAGCGAACCACTCGTTATCCGCTAAATATTGTTCAACAAACTTAAGGTTAGCGACCAAATTCACGCCGTAGTATCCGTCCATAACTTTGTCGGCAATTTTATTGGCGATGATTTTAACAAAAAATGGTTTAGCGTTTTGTCTGACTTTATCGAACACCAGCTTGGCAACCATGGGAGGCATCAGGGTTCCTTCGGCGAAATGCAGCCAATAGGTATATTGACGATACGCTTCTGTGCCGGGCTCAGGTATCAAGGCTTTATCACTGTATTTACGCGCTAAATAATCGATAATCGCCCCTGACTCTGCCACAGTCACTTCACCATCTGTGATAACAGGTGACTTACCTAACTGGTGCACCTTCTTTAAAGACTCAGGCGCCAAATTAGTTTGGCTGTCTCTTTGATAACGCTGAATGTCATATTCCACACCCAACTCTTCTAGCATCCATAAAATGCGTTGAGAGCGAGAGTTATTAAGATGATGAAGTGTGAGCATGAGGTACCTTTTTTTAAATATATCTGATTGAGATTAACTTACGCTCAAAGTCGCAAACTGGCTCATCAAAAATATTAATATGTCTCTATTAATGCAAAAAGGCTGAAGTTATCTTCAGCCTTTAGGGTATTTACGCATTGATGTGTGCAGAGTAGGGTTATTTTCCTGACGGATCTAAACTCGCGTAATATGCGGCTAAATTTTCTATGTCAGCATCACTCAAGCCTGCAACCATAGGTGCCATTACCATATTTTTACGCTCACCTGCACGAAACGCCTTTAACTGGATTGCCAAGTATTGTTCTTTCTGGCCAGCCAAGTTTGGATACATAGGAATTTGTGAAATTCCATTAGCACCGTGACATGCCATGCAGGTTGCTGATTTAGATTTACCCGCCGCAATGTCGCCAGCGAAAACGTTAGTTGATAACATGGCGATTGTTGAAAGACTCGCCACAAAACATGCTTTTGAGATTAGATTCATAATTGGTCCTTAAGATAACGTCGGTTTACGTAAACCATTCTACGAGTAATAAAATAGAGGCAGACAATGAATTTAGATCATTCATATGCAACGCATTTAGGTGATTTAGGCGCCTTAACTAAGCCTTTACGTGTGGCAAACCCTCAACTTGTTGAGGTTAACCACACCTTACGAGACGCACTGCAACTACCAGCATCATGGTTTACGCAATCTAGCATAATGTCGATGCTTTTTGGCAATACAAGTTCATTCACGACACATTCTTTTGCACAAAAGTACGGTGGTCATCAATTTGGCGGATGGAATCCGGACTTAGGTGATGGGCGTGGTTTATTGCTTGGGGAAGCAAAAGACAAATTCGGAAAGTCATGGGATTTGCATCTTAAAGGCGCTGGCCCTACGCCCTATTCACGCTTCGCGGACGGGCGAGCTGTATTGCGCTCAACACTACGTGAATACCTTGCAAGTGAAGCATTGCATCATATGGGTATTCCTACCTCAAGGGCACTCTGTTTAATTACCAGTGACGAGCCTGTGTACCGAGAAAAACAAGAAAAAGCCGCTATGATGATCCGAGTTAGCCAGAGTCATATTCGTTTCGGCCATTTTGAGTACTTTTATCACAACGGTGAACTGGACAAACTCAAGCGGTTATTTGACTACTGCTTTGAACATCATTTTTCTGCATGTTTGCACAGTGAATCACCCCATTTAGCCATGCTAGAAAAAGTAGTTACGGATACCGCCACCCTAATTGCAAAATGGCAAGCGTACGGTTTTAACCATGGCGTAATGAATACTGACAATATGTCGATTCACGGGATCACCTTCGATTTTGGCCCTTATGCTTTTTTAGATGATTTTGACCCTAAATTTGTCTGTAACCATTCTGATCATCAAGGGCGATATGCATTCGAGCAACAACCTGGCGTTGGTTTGTGGAACTTAAATGCCCTTGCTCACGCATTCACCCCATACTTGAATGTCGAGCAAATCAAGGGGGCACTAAGTCAATATGAACCAAAATTAATGGCTGAATTTTCACAACTTATGCGACAAAAGCTTGGCCTGTACGAAAACTGTCTCTTATACACATCTCCGAGCCCACGAGACAGGCAGAAATCTCGTAT
>OJET01000117.1_pt1 | contig 7136 bp, 5 predicted proteins | sample 1593941 | NCBI WGS metagenome assembly OJET01 (sample SAMN05416869, study PRJEB24817) | seawater metagenome | isolation source: Sea water | place: Canada:Atlantic | collected 2013-11 | reverse complement strand
ATCCTCTTCGTCGGCAGCGTCAGATGTGTATAAGAGACAGGTCTTGATCTGTCCACCACTCACCATCAACAACGTCTAATATCGCTAATAGCTCATCAATAGTGTATTCGGTTTTACCATTTAAAAATGATGGCTTACTACCAGTATACTTGACAAATGTTTTTGTTTTATCGTTGTTCCATCTTAATGTTTCTGCAGATGTTTCTTCTACCTTGGTAAAGTCTACAGAGCTTACATCACTACTTGTTATTATTACGTATTTTCTTGCCATGTTATGGTGTGTCTGTACTATCTATATCAGTACTGTTAGTTATTGTTAAAGCGTGAGAGTTGCTAGAATCATCAGCTACTGTTGTGTCACCATTACTATAATTTTCTAACGTGTAATAAGCTATTAAACCTGAGTGACCAGATTCATCTTTTGGTGCTCCAGAGTTGTATATAGACGAGACCTCGCTTGATGTTAACACATCGTTAAATATAGCCATGTCATTCATATGACCGTTAAAGTTTTGTCCAAAATTTTGAAGAGCATTTCTACCAAAACCAAATATAGCGGGTGACCCTGAAAAAGTAGTACCTATAGCATCTGTGTCTTGTAGTGACCCGTCTTCATACATTTTAATTTCATTACCACTAGTTTTTGCTTGTGCCTTCCAAGTTATTACAAAATGATGCCAAGTGTTATCACCTTCTAAACCACTTGAAGAGTCAACAAGGTTAGACGTGTTGCCTCCCTTAAAATTAGCCCTAACTTTTCCTACACTATTATGATACAGCATGAATATTTGGTTAGTAGAACCTTCCTCTGTATTTATCGCCCATATTAAACCATTAGAAGAGTGTGCATCAATTTTAATCCACATACTAATAGACCCAGTGCTAACAGATATTGCATTTGCTAAATTACCAGCACCTTCTAAATAATCATTAGCACCATCAAAATCAAAACTTATGTTGTCATTAAAGCCAGAGGCATCGTGATCATAACTATAAAACTCTCCCATACTATAAGGTGCTACTGTGTTAGGAAAATCATTGCTATTTTGATTTGTTACGTCCCAGCTTTCATGACTACCCCCTGCGTTACCGCCAAGAGTTAAGTCTTTTAAACTTATTACATCATCAAAGTCTGCATCATCATAATCATCATTAAGTTTTTCAGCGGCTATACCAGCCATGCTTAATGCATTTCCACTACCTGGAACAGCCATTGCAAAGTTTTTTTAGTTCATCAATTTGTTTTTGTTGATCTTTAACAGCTTCTATCAAATAACCTACTAAGTTACCATAAGCAACACCTAAAGTACCTTCAGTATCATGTACTAATTCTGGTGCAACCTTTTGTATTTCTTGAGCTATAACACCTGAGCTTTCTGCTCCAGTATCTTTTCTAGTAAAGCTAACACCTCTCATATCTAAAACTTTCTTACCATCTAAAGTTTCTATATTCTCTTTTAATTTTCTATCAGAAAATGCTATCACATCTGCAGAACCTGTTATTGTAGAACCTACATATAATTTTTTAGCTATACTTGCGCCACCTTCTGTTCTAAGAGCGCCTGTGTCACCAGTAGCATTAGTTGAATCTGTTGAGTTTGTTATATCTACAACGCCACTAAATGTTTTAGTACCGGTTTGTGTTGTTGTGGTTGATAGCTGAACTATATTAGAGTTTGTTATACTCGATATCTTAGTTGCTGTAGCTGCATTACCCGTACAAGAACCAGAAGAACCTGATACATTTGTTTGATCTGCCGTAGCATTTGTTGCTATTCCATTTAACTTAGTATGATCTGCATCTGTAAACACTTGCGAATCAGTAGCTGCAGCAACAGCAGCTCTTACCTCTGCATTTGACAACTGCGTGTTAGTGTTTGCCGTCATGTCATCTACCACAAAGTTTATTCTACCGTTTGTGTCATCATAAGTAACACCAATTCTAGTCTCTGTACCAACAAGCATAGCGCCAACAATATCTTGAACAGCCTCAGTGGATAACTGCGTGTTTGTGTTTGTTGTAAACGTAAGACCATTTTGCATGTATGTCTTTAAAACACTTGCATCCATTCTTTTCACAGTACCAGCATCGCTAATCATAAACTCATCAGTATCAGCCAAACCAGAAGTTAATGCTCCTTGACCTGATATAATATCATCATGCAGCATAGCGTGATGAACAGCTGCAGAAGCAATTGTTGTAGCTCTATTGCTAGAGGTTACGTCGCCAGTTAAATTACCAATACTACTTACAGTTCCAGCACTACCTGACACAGATGTTTGAGTTGGTATTGTAACACTACCACCATTTGTCAACGACAATGTTTGTCCTGATATACTAAGGTCCTGCGTATCTGTATTTGCTATAACCGCGCCGTCTACATAAGCTTTACTAGCAGCATCAGTACTAGCTGTAACTGTGTCTATTCCTTGTATTCTACCGGTTCCGCTTAAAAGAAGGTCTCCACCACTTATAGTTACATCACCTGCAAAAGTTGCATCGCCATTAGTAGCTATAATAAGCTTGCTTTGCGCTGCATAAGATGATTGAGATCCATCAGCTGCGTATCCAATATTAAAACCAGAGTTAGAATAACCACTACCCATAAACCACTCTGCATTAGTTGCGTTAGCTGCACTAGTAACATGTGGTCTCATTTTTATACCTATACCTCTACCTTCGTAACCACGCATGTTAAGCGTTGCTGTCATCGCAGGAGCACTACCTGCATCTGGCGCGGTAAGTGTAAATACACTACCACCCACAGTTAAAGCACCTGATATATCAGCTGCTCCGTTTATGTCTAATGTAGTAGCTTCTAGTTCACCACTAACAACAGTGTTGCTACCTAAAGTAATTAAAGATCCAGTATCGGTAATATTAGCATCATTTAATTGTGTTCCGTCAAATTTAACAACTTTGTTTGTTACTATGTTTGAACATCTTAATGATGCTGCCGTGATATTATTTGCACCAGTAATATTTTGATTACCCATTGCAATAGCACCTGACATTGTGCCACCAGCTTTAGGTAGAGCAGCATTTGCTGTAGTTTGTGCAGAAGCAGCGTTAGTAACACCAGTGCTACCTCTGTCGTAAGCAGACTTAGCTGCCGCAGACGATGCTGCAACTGTAGTAGATGTTGATGTTACAGAATTTGATAATGATAACTGAGTATTCGTATCTGGTAATGTTACGCTACCACCGTTTGTTAATGATAACGTTTGACCGCTTATACTTAAATCTTGAGTATCAGTATTAGCTATTACAGCTCCATCAACATAAGCTTTACTAGCGGCATCCGTACTTGCGCTTACAGTGTCAATACCTGTTATTCTACCCGTACCGGTTAAAGCAACTGTACCTGTAAATGTTTTAGCTCCAGTAAATGTTTGAGTACCAGATAAAGTTACATCACCACCACCTGCAGCAGACACTGAAGCTGTTACATAAGCTTTAATACTTTGTTGTGTAGCTAAAGCTGTAGCGCTATTACTACCCATAGCGTCTTCATCTAATATCGTACTAACAGTTGCTCCAGTACCAATCTTTAAAGGTTTTGAAAGAAGTATTAATTCGTTATCACCATCTACATCTATATAAGTAGCGTTAGCACCACTACCGTTGTCAGCTTGAATATATATGTGTGAATCATTAGCTTCTGCTCTTATATGTAAACTACCAGTTTCACAGTCTAAATAACCGTGACTACCAGTGTGCTGTATTCTAAGATCTTGCTCGTTACCAAATCTAAGCTGTATGCTGTCTTGAAACTCTTTGTGTGCTGTTATGTTCTGACTCACACTTAAGTGCATTGTGTCTGAGTCTAAATAAGCAGAACCAATAACATCACCAGTCCAGTTAGCTGAAGTTATATTTCCAGATATGTCAGCATTACCGTTTATGTCTAAACTTGCTCCTTCAACATCACCAGCTACTGTTATATCATCATTAAAATAAACTTTTTTATTATTGTTTATATAAAAAGCAACTTTAGAACCAGTAGCATAACTATCTGTAGTTGCAAAATACATTCTAGTTCCATAACCACCATCTGTTCTAAGATATATACCAGCATGAGCATTAGCACCACCACCAGCATCTGAAGCGCCAAATGTTATTGCGTTACCAAAGTCATTAGTTGAAGCTCCAGGGTCAAAATGTAAAGAACCTGTAGTTAAACCAGGCGTTGTTACGTTCCAAGCAGCTGAATCACCTTCTATTACTACTTTACCATTAATTGCCGCAGCACCGTTGATGTCTAGCGAGGTACCTTGTACCTCACCGTCGACATCTAGGTTTGCGTGTATTTTATGTGTACCCATTTAATTTAATTTAATTTATATTAATCTATTTTTGTTACTAAACATATAGCGTCGTTAGATCCTATAGCAGTGTTAGTAGTAACAGTAACATTATTTGCGTCTGTTCTAACAATTTGTGCAATCATAGTTTCATAAGAACTTGCATCGTATAATTGAACTATAACGTCTCTTGTTCCTAAAGCGTGGTTAACAGTTATCGCTGTAGCAGAACCGTTACCAATAGTACCTTTAAAACTTCTTGCAGCTAAACCAGCAGCTGTAACAGCTCTCGATGTATCTGTACCAGCTAAAGCCTCGGCAGTTGTAGCAAGTTCAACCTTACCAGCAGCACTTGCACTTGCAGCTGTTACAATCGCCGTTGCGTTACCACTAGTAAGTGTACCAACTGAAGTTAATGAAGAAGCTGTTACACTAGATTTTAGCGTGTTACCACTTAAAGTACCAGCAGCAGCTGTTACTGTAATATTTGCACTACCATTAAACGATACTCCATTTATAGTTCTTGCTGTAGTTAATGTAGCGGCAGATCCAGTAGTGTTCTGATTACCAGCGGAATTTACACCTGGTAGGTTTATATTCGCAGTACCATTGAAACTTACACCACCAATTGTTCTTGCTGTAGCTAATGCTGTTGCTGTTCCAGCTAATCCTGTTGTGTTAGCGTTTATTAAAGCAAATCTATCATTAATACCTGCCGAAGTCATTATGTGAGCATCGTTGTCTGTAAACTCACCTGAATCATCAATTCCTGAGATTGTATTACCGTCTAAAACAATACTAGTTGTAGTTAGCTTTGCAAGCTGTAAATTTTGAAAACCTGTAGAACCAGCGTTATCTCCTTCACCAACAACCCCAATAGCACCGTTTGCCTCACCACCAGTAGCAGCAGTACATATTAAATGAAACTCAGCATCGGACTCGTCCCATTTTAAAGCAACGTTAGCCTCACCATTTGTTGTTCCAGCACCTCTTGACCATAATATACCTAAGTCATTAGTGTTTGCACCAGAAGCTCCTTGGTTTAATAGTAAGATCTTATCTTTTATAGCTGTATTTGTAGTAGATTCTAAAACAGTATCACCTTTAAGTGTTATACTACCATCAACAACAAAGTTACCCGGTACGGTTATAGTAGCGTTGGCATCACCAACAGCAAGAGCATTACTACCGAAAGCGCCTCCTATTTTAGTTTTTAATACAGCTTGAGTCATATCAGCACCAGTGTTGGTGTTTGTGATAGCTCCAGTTGAAGCTCCTAAATATCCCCACTGTGTTGCAGATATAGTAGTTGTGCCAATGTTTTCTATTTGAGCACCTTCAGCTGCTGTAATATTAGAGATTTCTGTTACCTGAGAAGCGGCTATTGTTTTATTAGTTAGCGTTTGTGAAGCTGTTAGCTGCACAATGTTGCTGTTTGTAATACTTGCTATTTTTGTAGCCGTTGCAGCGTTACCAGAAGTATTTTGATTACCAGCAGTGTTTACACCAGCTAAATCTATATTTGCAGATCCGTTAAAAGATACACCACCAATAGTTCTAGCAGTTGTTAGCGTAGCTGCAGAACCAGTTGTATTTTGATTAAGAGTACCAACAGTAAAGTCTAAGGTACCGTCACCATCTTCATAAGCAACGGTAATACCACTTTCAGTGTTACCACTAACCATACCACCAACTATATCTTGTACTTGTTCAGTAGATAATTGTGTGTCTGTATCTGTGTTGGTAATAGCGCCAGTTGCTGCACCAAGATAACCCCATTGTGCTGCTGATATTGTTGTACTACCTATATTTTCTAGCTGTGCACCTTCTCCAGCAGTTAAATTAGATATTTCAGTTACTTGTGATGCTGCAATAGTCTTGTTAGTTAAAGTTTGCGAACCAGACAGTGTAGCAACAGTTGAATCAATTGCGATGTCATTAGCGTTAGCAGTTATACCAGTTCCACCAATTACGTTTAAAGTAACAGCACCAGAATCACCCCCACCAGTCATACCAGCTCCTGCTGTAACACCAGTTATATCACCAGATGCGTTGGAAGTTCCTAAAGCAATAAATGATGAACCATTGTGAAACTTTACCGCATTTGCAGCACTATCGTAAAATAAACGTCCCTCAAAGTCTTCACCACTTCCACTAGGATTTCCAGAAATGTGTTGCAGCGATACGTTGGTCAGCTGATTTTTGTTTAGATCTATATCTACTAAATGTTTTATACTTGCCATTTTATTTTTGTTTTATATTGTTTTATATTTTTTAATTAAAGAAAGCTTTGCCCGAAAAAGAACTTTCAAAGTCTAGCGTAACTCTGTTAACGCTGTTATATGTAACTTGACCTATTACTACTTGATTGCTAGAGTCAACTACTGTAACTGCGCATTTTTTTGCTAAATTATGGTCAATCACCCACTGCGTGGCTGGAGTGCCTTGATCGTGTACAAAATTTGCATCACCAGTAAATATGTTGTTTGTAACCGCGGGATTTCCTATGTATCTAGCCATTTAATTAGATTATTTTATAATTAGTTTTTCCTTTTTCTTTGTACGCTTTTAAACATCTGTTTCTATTTTTTAACGGTGACACATAACTAACATGTAACCAATTAGGATTATTGTCATCGCCAAACTCCCATATCATTTGATCAAAATCTAAGTGTTGCTTTACAAACTGATACATTTCGGCATTACTCATTCTCCCAAATGTATCGTCTATATCTATAGCTTGACCGTTGCAATGTTGTGACTTGCTACTACCTCCTATAGCCTGTCTCTTATACACATCTCCGAGCCCACGAGACAGGCAGAAATCTCGT
>OJET01000108.1_pt1 | contig 7491 bp, 8 predicted proteins | sample 1593941 | NCBI WGS metagenome assembly OJET01 (sample SAMN05416869, study PRJEB24817) | seawater metagenome | isolation source: Sea water | place: Canada:Atlantic | collected 2013-11 | reverse complement strand
GGCAGCGTCAGATGTGTATAAGAGACAGGGTAAAAGTAGATGTGTCATCATCAGTATCACCGCCAGAGCCAAACGGGTCGTCGCCGTTATCCCCTGAAACCCCACCACCACAACTGGTTAGCGTAAAAATCGCTAACCACACTATGTACATCGGTAACCGTTTACGCATATTTATTATCCGTCTATTGAAGATTGTAAATACTTAAATAACTCACGAGCCGCTTTGGGCGGTTTATTATCCGCTTGCTGTTTTGCCGCTTGGCGAACCAATTGGCGCAATTTCTGACGTTCTAAAATAGGATGCTCTTCTAGGACATCCTCAATAGCGCTATCACCTTGGGCAATTAAGTTATCGCGCAACATCTCTAATTTGTGAAATTTTTGATTGGTTTTTTGATGTGAAGCCTGAATTTGCAGCAATGCTTGCTCGATAGGAGCCACATCTCGGTGGCGCATGAGTTTGCCAATCAACTGAAGTTGACGACGGTAACCCTCTTTTTTGCGTAAAATACGCCTGGCCAACATAACAGCGTCGAGCAACTCCTGATCCATAGGAATTTTGGCCAGCGCAGTCGGGCTGAGATCCACTAAGGATACGCCTAGCTTTTGCAAATCATTCATTTGATTTTTGATCTGAGTCTTGCTCAGTTGGGTGTCTTCTTGTTCTACTTCAAATTCGTTTTTATCTGGAGATACGGCCATAACAATGTCTTTAATGGTACACTAGGAAAATATTGTAACCTTGTATTGGCGATTAATATAGTTAGTCGTTAGTCGCTCAAGGTAATCTCGTTTGATAATGAAGGGTGTATGCAGCAGCAATTAACGGATATCCAACAAATAGTCGAAGATGTACTTAAACTGGCCAAGGAAAAAGGCGCCACGCAAGCCGAAGCTAGCATGTCTAAGGTACGCGGGATCGCGGTTTCTTCTCGTTTAAAAGAAGTTGAAACAGTCGAGTTTACCAACGATGGTGGTTTAGGGATCACGGTATACAAGGGGCAACGCAAAGGCAGCGCCTCAACCGCAGATTTAAGTCCGCAAGCGTTGCGCTTAACGGTTGAAAAGGCCATTGAAATTGCCAAATACACAGGGGAAGATGACTGTTCTGGTTTGGCTGACAAAGAATTGATGGCGTTTGAGCCGCAAGATCTTGACCTGTTCCATCCTATCGAGCTAGATACTGACTTTGCCATTGAGCAAGTCATTACAGCGGAAACCGCCGCATTAGCTTTCGACCCGCGCATTACCAACTCTGATGGCGCGTCTTACAATGCGAATTTGGGCACCAAGGTATACGGTAACAGCCACGGTCTAAACGTGGGTTATAACAGCAGCCGTTACAGCATGAGCTGCGTGGTCATTGGTGAGCAAGATGGCGATATGCAGCGTGATTACAGCTATACCGTTGAGCGCCAGGCTGATCTTATGGCAAGCCCAGAGCAAATAGGCAAAGAGTCGGCTGAGTTTACTTTAGGCCGCTTAGGTGCTCGTCAAATCAAAACAGCCAAAGTACCGGTGTTGTTTGATAAAGAAATTGCCTCGGGTTTAATCGGCCACTTCATCAGTGCAATCAGTGGTGGCAATTTATATCGCAAATCATCGTTTTTACTCGATAAATTAGGTGAGCAGGTACTGCCTAACTGGTTCAGCATCAGCGAACGCCCTTTTATCATGCGTGGTTTAGCCAGCTCAGCGTTTGACCACGAAGGTGTGCGCACGAAAGACAGTGAGATCGTTACTGACGGTATTCTCAATCAATACCTGTTAACCAGTTACTCTGCCCGTAAGATGAAAATGCAAACCACTGGCCATGCTGGTGGTATTCACAACTGGCTGATTAAGCCTACGGGGCAAAGCGATAAGCAAATGTTAGCTGAACTCGGTACAGGTTTGCTAGTCACTGAATTAATGGGCCAAGGGGTCAATGTGGTCACGGGTGATTACAGCCGCGGTGCAGCAGGTTTTTGGGTTGAAAATGGTGTTATTCAATACCCAGTGCATGAAATCACCATTGCGGGCAATCTGGCTGATATGTTGAAAAACATCGTCGCTGTGGGTTCACAAATAGAACGCCGAGGCAGTATTCAAACAGGCTCTATTTTGATCGATAACATGCAAGTCGCTGGCGATTAAAAACTTTTTGCACACAAAAGCCCACTCAATGTGGGCTTTTTTCTGCTTGAAATTCGTTTTCTAACTTATTAAATCGTGAATTTTATTCAGCGACGGCAAAGGTTGCGTGTCTTGATAGAATAGACGATTTAAGCGCCCTAGCAAATTTACGCTACGACTTGGATCGTGAGCTTTTTTACGATGTTCGCTGGTGGTTTCTAAAAATTCCCACGGCTTTAAATTCCATGCGGCAATTTGCTTAGGCGTTGAGCCAACCGCTGCAACAGTACTCAAAATACGCTCGGTTTTACTCTCATTGGTGGATATCAAATCGTTTTGATAAGTGTTTTCTAATGGCGTTGCAATAGCAGCAATTGTGCTGTCGATGGCATGCCAAATTTGGTCATGTGCAAAGGCTTGGCCAACAGGGGCATAATAACCCATCACTTCCCACTCTAATTCAGCATTGCCTTTGGCAATTGAACTGCCTATTTCCGCAGAGTAGGCTAAATCAGGACGAGCGCCAATATTGTAGGCATCAACCGATAAACCCACGCACACAGCGATATCGCCAAAGCGACTGGGATCATAGTAAATGGCTTCAAACGCCGCGCGTTTTACGCCCATCCAGCCATGCACAACAGGGTCTTCTAATGCGAACTGGCGTACTTCATCAGGCAAGTCTTCACCGTATTTATCGATAAATAAATGTGAAGGGTCTTGGGCTAGGTGAGCGTCTTGTACCCACACTTCATATTCTTGACGATTATCCGCTTTACCTCGGCTTTTAATGCCGTATGACAAGTTTATAGGGCGGCAGATATCGCGGTTTTCACCGTCTTTGTGAAAAAATTCTGAGCGAAAGCGTTTGATAAACGGCGCATCGCTGCCAGCAATAGCGGCGGTCGGGTAGCGAAAACCAATTTCACTTTTAGGGATGATATGAAAGCCCGCAATGCTTTTTTCAAGCTGGCTTTTAACGCCTTTTAGCACGTCTACATTCGGCACGACTATGCTGCGCTCTGGCTCAATGGTTAAGCGGCGCCCATCAGGGGTAATGAACTTAGGTGTTTTGTGAAACTCATGATGCTTCAAACCTAATTGCGTGACATATTCACCACGCAGCAGGGCTAATTCAGAGAACAAGGCATCGTGGTTTCTAATGTGTTTAAACAAAGGGCGGTGATCAGCCATAGGTGCATTCTTCTCTATTGTGGGTTACTTTCGCATTTCGCTTGTGGTCATAAATTTGATATTCCCGTTTGTTTATATGGATTTATGCAAAGAATTACAAGCGTTAAAGGTGAGTATAAAGCCAGTTTTATCAGTCCCACTTTTTGATTAAGTGAAAGGTAATTAAAGATGAAAATTTATGCGGATGCACAATCTGGCAATTGCTATAAAGTGAAATTGATGTGCGCGTTGTTGAACATTGAGCACGAATGGATCCATGTTGATATATTGGCCGGCGACACCAATGCTCAAGATTTTTTAGCCATGAACCCCAATGGCAAAATTCCCTTGCTTGCTCTGGATGATGGACGCCATCTGTGGGAGTCAAACGCCATTATTAATTATTTGGCCAGCGGCAGTGATCTACTCCCAAGCGACGTTTTTTCTTTAGCCAAGGTGCAGCAATGGCAATTTTTCGAACAATACAGCCATGAACCTTATATCGCTGTGGCGCGCTTTATTGCCAAATATCTGGGCTTGCCCGAGAGTAAAAAAGCCGAGTATGAAGCCAAACAAGCGGGTGGGCATAAAGCGTTAGCTGTCATGGAGTCACAATTAGCCCAGACGCCGTTTTTAACCGGTCAGGGTGTCACTGCGGCCGACGTCAGCTTGTATGGCTACACACATGTTGCGCATGAAGGGGGATTTGATTTGTCGCTGTATCCTAACGTACAGGCGTGGTTATCTCGTATTGAAGCTTTGCCCAATTACATCGCGATGAATGCAAGCAAGGGCAAAGCATGAGCGGTAAAGCCGAGTACTGAACTTCGAGTGCCTAGGCGCAGGGCGCAATAGTAAATTGCCCTACATCCACAGCAATGACCTCAACTTTGGTGCCGCTGGCGATGGGTTGCTCGCTGACTAAGCGCCAATCTATCCCCGAAAAGTGGTAAATCGCCGGTTGTTCAGCGCTGGTGTCTGTGGCAAGTATAAAGCTGTGGCCAATCAGGTCATTGCTGGCCTTTCTGGGATCCACGTCTTTTTGCATATTTTTAAGGGGTTTCCACAAAAATACCGCGAGCACTGCTGTAATCAATGACACAAACAAGGTCGCGTTGAGGGCGGTATCCGCCACAATGCCAAATTGAATTAAGATGCCAGTTATAACGGCAGCACAGCCCACAAAAAACAGCACAAACGTGGAAAACCCCAACACCAGAATTTCAATTGCTAACAGCAAGAGGCCAAGGCTGATTAAGCCTATGCCTAAATTATCGCTTAGCCACATCATGTTTTGCTCGATTTAGTGAGTTAATGATAGTGGTGGCTTGTGCCACAACGCTTGCGATATCAGAGCCGCTATCTGGCAGTAACACCACGGATGATTCTTTGGCAATTGCCTCTTTGGCCTCAATGGCTTTAGTGGCCAAGTCTAGCTGAATGGCTTTTTGGCCTTCTTCCGTGGCGGCGGCCTCACCAACTTGGCGTAGCGCTTCAGCTTGCGCTGCGGCAACCGCTACGATGGCTTTTGCTTCACCTTCAGCGCGCAGTACGGCTTCTGATTTATCTGCTTCGGCGGCGAGTACCACTGAGGCTTTTTCACCTTCAGCGCGATTGATGGCGGCTTGTCTGTCACCTTCTGATTCGAGTATCTGGGCGCGTTTTACTCGCTCCGCCTTCATTTGTGCTTCCATCGCTTCCATAACGGATAGCGGCGGCACGATGTCTTTGATCTCATAGCGCAGCACTTGAATGCCCCAAGGGCCAGATGCTTCATTGATAGACGCAACAATATTGGTGTTTAGGATGTCACGCTCTTCAAAGGTTTTATCTAGCTCCATTTTACCCAGCTCTGAACGCATGGTGGTTTGCGCCAGTTGCGTTACCGCAAACACATAGTCATCTATGCCGTAGGTGGCTTTGTAAGGGTCGAGCACTCGAAAATACAATACACCATCTACCGACAGTGAAATATTGTCTTTGGTGATCGCGCTTTGCTCAGGTACATCTACGGCTTTTTCTTTGAGTGAACGATCCGCTGCCACTTGGTCGATGAAGGGCACAATGAAATTCAGGCCTGCTTCCTTGGTAGATTGGTATTTACCAAAACGCTCAATCACGTAGGCTCGGTTTTGCGGCACAAATTTGATAGAAGACTTGAGCAGCACAATCACAAACACCAAAAGCAATGTTTGCACTGAGAGTAAATAACTGAGTAGAACGTCCATATATCTCTTCCTATTTAAATGCCCTGTGGGCGCTAGCGTTGATGTTACTTATGTTACTTTTTGAATTCTGTTTTTATGCCAATTTAACGCAAAGGGGCAAGTCACTTCACAAGCCCCTGTAGCGAGCCTAGTTTAAGCCTAAGTCTCGGGTCATATTCTCGTTTTTATCACGATGCACAATGATATTGTCTTCAATGCGGATACCGCCGAAAGGTCTAAACGTATCAACAATATCCCAGTTAATGAATTTAGATTTTTCTGTGCTCTTTAAATCAGCTAGTAGGCTATCAATAAAGTACAAACCTGGCTCTATGGTAAACACTTGGCGCGCTTCAATCATACGGGTCGTGCGCAAAAAGGGGTGTTCAGCTGGCGGCGGGTTAGGCGTGCCGCGATCATCCGCTACATGGCCAGCCACGTCGTGAACCTGTAAACCCAAAAAATGTCCTATTCCATGGGGGAAAAAGGTACTGACTATTTGCTCGGCTAAAATATCGTCGGGAGACAGATTAACAATATCAAACTGATGCAGTAACTGAGCAACTTGCGCGTGTGCGGCAATGTGTATGTCGCTGTAGGGCAAACCTGGCTTAAGCATATCCGCTAAGCTTAATGTGACTTGATGCATGCCTTGAATTAATTCAGCAAAGTGACTGCTATTGGGGATACTCCCGTTGCAATAGGTGCGGGTGATATCTGCCGCATAACCATGAAAACTAGCACCAGCGTCAATCAAAAACGAGCGTGACTTATTTGGGGCTACAACGTCTTGCTCCATATAATGCAATATCGCGCTGTTCTCATTTAAAGCCACAATATTGTTATACGGCACTTGGTTATCGCTTTGACGCACGGCAGCTAAATAGGCTTGATTAATATCGAATTCACTTTTACCGGCCTTGAAAGCCGCGGCTGCGGCGTTGTGCCCAGCTACCGCTAATACATTGGCTTGGCGCATACACACAAATTCGTAATCTGTTTTATAAGCGCGCTGGTAATGCAGATAGTTTAATACTCTATCTGGGTTCACTAAATCAAAGCCCAACGCTTTAGCCACTTCAATATATTCACCGATGTAAGCGAAGCGGCTTCTGTCATAGGGTAAGTGTTTCTCAACGGCATCAGCCTGGGTGAGCAGCACTACATCGAACTGTTCAACCCAAAAATCGTTAGGCTCAGGGGGGACTTTATGCCAGAAGTCTTTAGGGTGATAAAAAATGAGTTTGGGCTTGTCACTGCCGTTAACGATCAGCCAACAATTTGGATTATCGATGACCGGTAACCATGCTTTAAATTGCGGGTTACATTTAAAGGGATAATTATTGTCATCTAAGAACATGCGTTTGGCTTGGCCAGAATGAATAATTAAGCCATCAATACCCTCGCGCGATAGCGCCTCTTTGGTGCGGGTTTGTAATTCTAATATGTGTTGCGGATAAAGTTCGGCTAGTTGCTGCATTTTTGTTGTCCATTGCCCTTAGGTGTTTCATCCTTTTACGTTACCACAACCCAGGATCACCGCGCTAGCTAGGCTTACTAGAGGCAACTAAATGTTATTGCTGTATAGGGGCTATCTGCATGTCCACCAGTTCTTTAAATACCTGACTGGGCTGGCCTAAGCGCTGGGCGTATATTTGTTTATAAGCCATCACGGCTTTTACATAGTTACGGGTTTCTTTGTAAGGAATCGTTTCCACCCAGATATCCATGGGTACGGCATCGCGCTCGGGTAACCAATCCAATACTTTGCGCCATCCGGCATTATAGGAGGCCGTAGCGAGTACAGGGTTGTTATCCATTTTATCCATCAAGTAGCGCATGTATTGCGTGCCAAACGCCACGTTTTGTTCTGGGTCAAATAAGCTACTGCCGCCCACTTTCTTTTTGGCTAAGTAGTTGGCCGTGCCTGGCATAAGTTGCATCAGCCCCTTGGCACCCGCGTGTGAATTCGCATCAGGCATAAACGAGCTTTCAC
>OJET01000098.1_pt1 | contig 8357 bp, 10 predicted proteins | sample 1593941 | NCBI WGS metagenome assembly OJET01 (sample SAMN05416869, study PRJEB24817) | seawater metagenome | isolation source: Sea water | place: Canada:Atlantic | collected 2013-11 | reverse complement strand
GGCAGCGTCAGATGTGTATAAGAGACAGATGCATAATATAATGAAGACCAAACTAGTGACGAACGAAGTCGGTGAGACTAAGTGATTTACTGCGTTAACTACTTTTTTTCTTATCTAAAAAACTTGGCATTCTGAAGTTCTTTGAATTAGTCAAGGCGGATAAATTTTGCGTAAAAAATGGATAGCATAAAAGGCGAGTAACCCCAGTAGAAGTGTCTTTTATATTACTCAATACCTCGTAGTAGTGGTTTTGATTATCAAAATTCATGGCCTTAAGGTGCCCCATACCTTTGCGAATACAGTCCAAATGCCTATAACGAGAGTAAGCAGAAATATCTTTTGCGTAATCAAAGGACCTAATTACAGCCCCTTCTAACTCGCCGTTTCCTTCTATTAGCGTCATCAAAGTAGTGATCATATTTACAATTCTTACAGTTCCTCTTGGATGGCTTTCACGAGGCACTGTAAAACGACGACGCTCATATCTTTCGTAAGAACTAAACAACGCACAGATAAAAAAACAGAAAACTTCAACCGCTTTTAATGGTGCAAGATCTAAACCTTCATGATTGAGTAAATCACTTTCAGTTGTCATTAAACCGATCATAACAAGCAAAGCCTCTTGGTCAGCTTCATTCTCCATAGCGTTGATAAGTTCGTCAGAAACGTTCTCACCTAAAACGATTTTATTGCCTTGTGCAATCCCTTCTTGAATTTCCATCAGTGTATTACCCGCACTATTTTGAACCAGGTAGCTTAGGTGATTTTCAGAGCAATGTGCTATCTCATGCAACCAAAAGAATGTAGTTAATAAATGAGCAAAGTAGTAACAATACTGTCTTCGTTTCGGACATCTGGGAAGGGTTAAGTCAATTATTGATTTATTAAACTCTATGTATTCTAACCCGGAAAATCGTTTTCCAGTTTCTGGATTCCATGCACAACACTGTCCTCTTGCGGTATAAATTCCTTTCAGAAGAACTAAGCTATCTCTATCAGAAAGGCTTTCTGATAGTAATGGCCTATAACTGTTGGTCGCTATCTGAAAAAAGGGAAGTTCGTTAACCCCATCAAGTCTCACCAATGCAGGCTTTTTGGTATCGCCAAATTCCGGGTAAAAGTCTGGATCAGCAAAGAAAAAACTGACCAGTTCAAGCGCACAGTAAGGGATCATCGCGCTCATACCAATACCGTAATTTTTACCACGCAACTTGGCATAGCAATTCGGTGAAAAGTGGTCTAACAATCCAAATTCTATATTTGGAATTTTCCATTTCTTCTGAGTCGCTTCATACATGTTGTCATGTATGTTCTTGAGGATGAAAAAGAAATCTTTAGGAGTTTGATTTACTCGAGAAATGAAACCCGCATTGTATATTTTGTTCGAATTTTGCTCGATTTTTCCACCTAGGTGAGCGAACATAGCATCGAATAATATTGAAAGATCTACTTTGGAGGACGTAATCATGTTAACTCCGTCAGAGATGCTTGCGCTAAATGATAGTGCATTATTTGAACAGTTGGGGATGGCTGTCAAGTCTGACTATTTAGGTGCCTTGCCTGAGGAGGAAGAGGCTGAGTTTGAGGAGCGAATAATTGGTAAATCTTACTTTGAGCGGCAGCTTGCTAACATCAAACAAATTTATTGTAACAATGCCCTTACGACCCGTTTATCCGATAATGAGAAAGAAGATGTAGATCTGTTTGTATCGGCCCTGCTCGATTCTTTTATCAGTTACTATGGAGGCTGGGCTGGCACTGTTATCCTTGTTCAAATATACAAAATAGGCATACATAAATTTTGTTGTGAAGAACTAACATGATAGAGGGCAGCGAGAACCTGAGCACCACTTTAGAACTAGATGAACTCCGTGCTACAGAGAGAGCTAACGTACATTTTAACGCTCGTATTCAAGATCTCGATGGACTTTTAAGAATATGCTACGCGGCTCATTCGCCTCAAGAAATTAGAAATCTACTGGAGAATCTAGATGAGGTAGCAGACAAATTTGATGGCGAGATAATAAAAGTAATTAACCGCTTTGCAAAGCCTTCTCCATTAGGCTTTAGAGATCTCAGGATACTGTTGTCATTCCCTGAAAGTCCGGGATACACCGGTTGCCTGAGAGTAGTTGCATCGCAAATGTATGAGTCCAGTTTTGCGTGTTTGCCATATATGGCTGCGAGTGTCTCTATCGCAGCTGAAAAAACACTATCCAAAATGGGGATCGCAAGCAGCTACATTGTTGTTATAGACAATTTCACGCGCGACGAGCCAGAATCCTTGACGTTAGTTTATGGTTTTCCATCCTTTGAAATAGCAAAGCACTACGCGGAAACACGTTTTAGGCAGTGTTTGGCAACGTTAAACAAGCAAGTGTGTACCCTAGAAGAACTTCGCTTGGCTTGGATGCAGCAGGGTGAGGATATAATCGTAGGGCAGACTAATGACAAAGATGCATTTCATCTATGCTCAGATATGCTTTGGGAATATATGACGGAAGCATCAGTCAATTTTGGATGCAATTGGGACGCCCTCACGGAATTACCTTCAATAAAATGTATTCCAGTCAGTGAGTACAACGCCTATATAGAAAGTTTAATCGACTAAGTTATGCTGTATTTGAACATATCTATTGTTTAATTTAATACGTTTACCACAGCAAATGCTCCCTAATAAGCTAGCTCAATAACTAATCTTCTATGTGCTTCAGACGTTTAAGAACAACTGTGCCATGAGACGATAACGTCGTACCATCTGGAATCAGTTGGCCCGCTTTATATAATTGTCGAACAGTATCTCTAATTTCATCAACAAACCTTTCAATAGGCCGACTATCGTATGACCCTTGACCCGTATACATTGCTACGTGAAGGTTTGAAAATGCATCTAACCCAACGATAAGCTTGTCAGATTTAGAGTATGAAACCCTTATGCTTTTAATGATATCTTTATCCATTTAAGTACCTGTATTGATTTGAATTGAAAAAGGACAAGCAAGGAGGCTAATTATGTATTGCTCATCTAAATTCGAACTCTAAAACATTGTGAACATGAGTATAGCCAAGACAATAATTTAAAACATACGTTGCTGGACTATTTGCAGCATATGCAAATTGAAGATGGAAATACACCGACTGAATGTAGATAGATCGAAAGTTTGCTTAACTAAAATAATTAGATCGAAAGTTTGCTTAATTAAAGTGATTATTAAATAAAAATATGGATATTTTCGACGAAAAATAGGTATTAACAAAAGAAATTTTTTGAATTTCTATAGAATAAAAATTCTCATAAAAAAATTCAAGAAACAATTTACAGGCTCTCTATTACCTTCTCAAGTATATATTTTCCAAATTTTTCCCGTTGATTTTTCAACTACAAAACATCATTGTTATTAAAAGTATAATAATTAGATTATTATTGGTCTTACGTCATAACTAGGGGTTAAAGCTTAATATTATGAAAAGTTTATCTATTTATAACTCCCCACACTCTATAGCGGAGAGCTTAGGGAAACGGCTCAAACGACAGCGCTTAAATCGCGATATGACACAAGCTGAGCTTGGCGCGCGTTCAGGTACATCTCGTAACATAGTGAAGAACGCAGAAAATGGGAAGGTCAGCCTAATTAACCTCGTCGCCATTTTACAAGAACTAGGCGTTTTAGAACATTTAGATGTTTTTCTTTATGAGCCAGAAATCTCTCCGCTACAACTTGTAAAACTGAAGGGGAAGGTCAGACAACGAGCAGGAGGCACGCGAAAAAATGCTAAAGAGCCAGTAATTGGCGAGCTATTAGATTGGTAATTGACAAATAACTTTAGCTAAATTCATCAGTTTACTATGGTTCAAATAGGACCAATATAGTCGCCTAATGTCTATAGTGGTCCTCATAAGACCACTATAATAAGTGTGTAATACCTTCGTTTTTACCCTGTGCTTCGCCCACTATTAGCTCGTTAGAAACCAACGCCTGAGTGCCAAAATCTGCTCATGGTATTATTGCAATAATCTCTATTTTTTAAGTGTTATTTATGAGTAAAAATCACAAGTCGAAGGGAATATTAAGGTCTATCAAAATTGACGATTTATCATCTTTGCAATCGTCAATTGAAGAAGACGACGAATTAATGAAACTAACTTATGGGCGGGAGCAACAAAAATAAATCGAAATTGACATAAATGATTTGTAGGACATGACTTGGGGGCATTCATTCCTCGTAATCTTAGGTAGTTCTCGTACTATGAGCATTGAAGTCCATTCAATAAACGACTGTTTTTCCTTCAAAGGAGATTTTTAGAGCAGCTATAATTTAGTTTTACAACTGTCGAGTTTAGATAGTCGCAACATATATTTTGTACTGCGGCCATTTGCGTCTGTTTTAATCAGAGCTCCCGATTTAACTAACCCAGCCAAATGGCGACTGGCGGTTGGTTTACTTACTTTAGTTAAAGCATGATATTGAGTGGTATTGATGCCATGCTTGAACTTTCCTTCCAGCATTAAGAGCAAAACGTCGAGTTGCGAGGTTGATAGTTTTGTCTGGTCAATATTATTTAATACTTTTGTTTTAAATAGCTCTTTATCTATTACTTTCATTGCATCGAGTAGAGTTGAATTAAGCGTTTGGATAAACCACATTAACCAAGATGTTATATCTGTATCGCCTTTTTGCGTTTTTTCCAGAGCATCGCAATACCCTTTTCGGTCCCCGAAAATGCTAACTGGCATAGCGAATAGTTGCACTGAATAATGCTCACCCTGAGCAAATACTAGATCGGTTAACAAGCGTGCTATTCGGCCATTCCCATCGTCGAAAGGATGCAAGGTGATAAACCAGAGATGAGTTATAGCTGCCCTCAAAAATGGATCTAGTATTGGATCCATTCGTGAGTCATTAAACCACATTAAGAATTGTGTCAGTTCGTCGTCAATTATACTTTGATCAGGTGCTTCAAAGTGAACTATTGTCTTGTCACCCGCTTTCGACACAACTTGCATTATCCCTTTACCTCTCAACCTCCCTAGATTAATTGATTTATCTATAGGCTGAGCGATATTCATCAGTCTTTTATGCCAATGAAGGAGTCGATTTAAAGCAAGGGGAGTATTCCAATTGACGACAGCATCAATCATTATTTCTGCCAAACCGTCGGCTTGCACTGTTGTTTGAACATTTTCTTGTTCAAAGCCTATTTGACTAGATAAAGAAGAACGGATCACATGCGCATTAAGCTTAACACCCTCTATCGCGCTAGAGTGCATGATATTAGCCACCAACGTATCAAGCATGATGCGCTCATCACTCTGTGGATAATGAGACGTTTTACCTAATAATATCCCTTGGTTCAGACGTGTTGTCCGGAGCAAGGGTTCGATGATGCTCTTGTCCCAAGTAAAATGAGGCCAATTCTCTCGCTGCCAAATCCACATAATAACTATCCGGATAACTGTAATCGCATCAGATTGTGATGTGATTAGCGAGATTAATCAAATCAAAGAGTACTTGATAGATGGTTATTGCTTTACTTTTTGAGTGAAATTTCTAGGCAGCGACATTCTATTTAAGTATGAAAAACCTGATAAGCATTACTAATGATAGGTTTGAAAGTTCCGAATGGAAGTAAACCATGAGAAAGCTAAATGGTCTGGCTTTATGGGAATATTGCGACGTCTCGTGAGTGAGCGATTGTCCTTTGTGAATCTAACCATTAAAACTAGTAAAACTCAACGAGCAGGGCAGACAACGAGCAGGGGGCACACGAAAGCATGCTGAAGAGGCTATAATTGGGGAGCTTTTGGACTGGGAATTAAGGAAAAATTCAGTCTTATTCATTAGTTTATTATGAGCTAAATAGAACCATTATATACGTGTAAACCCTATAGCGGTCCATAGGAGACCATTACAGGTCTTCCCCCGACTCTCTGGTATATTTAGATTGATGAGTTGTCACTGTTTAGTACCAATGAGTTTCAAACTTTAATACCACACATTTTAGTGCGGATTGAAGTGCAGGTTTCGATAGTTTCAAACTTTATCGAAGTGATAGAAAATCGACCTACACAAAACCTTGGTGTGTGCGTAGTTTCAGTTTCAAACTTTAATTAGCTTGTACATTTATTGTCCGAGTATATTAATGTTTGGAACTGGATATTAAAGTTTGAAACTAGACATTAAAGTTTGAAACTAGACATTAAAGTTTGAAAGCGGCTCAAATGAGCCGCTTTCAAAGCATTTCCGTTAAAACTTTCCAATCTAACACTAATGTGTAGGTGCCTTTCTTATTATCTGAGAATAAGCCGGTTTATCGCCTTCCAATCCTAGATTGCAGTTCTGCACCAAAACCTTCAATCTCTTTCGCAATTTTAGTATTGCCCTAACCCTATTTTGACTAACACTTTCATATTTATTAATCTTGGATACGTTCATCAATCGCTTAAATTAAGCTGTTGCTTGTAATGTTTGCGATCTAATTGATAGCATTCGCACGCTCGCGCCTCTAGTTCGAGTCTGTTTAATATATTTATATAACCCCTACTGTATTGAATAATATTCTTATCTTGTAACTGCCCCGCTGCGATCGTTACAGCGCTGCGTCTCACCCCAAGCATATCTGCAATAAATTGATGTGTAAGGTAAAAGTTCTCGTGCCTAGCTCTGTCATGACTCATCAACAACCACTTAGCTAATCGTGACGACAAACTATGAAACGACTGGCATAAACATCCTTGGGTGAGCTGTATAAACTGCACAAATAGATAGTGCTTAAGTAACGTGTTTAGTTTGAGATTTTGGGTTAACAATCCTACAAATATTTTGCTCGGTATTTCTAAAGCGAGACCATCTCCTTGCACGATCGCATTACTAGGTGCGGTGTGAATACCTAATAAAAGGTGGGCGCCTAACATTCCTTCACGTCCGATCATGCCTACCTCAAGCGGCTTTTGATATTCCATCCCTGCTACTTGAGAGATAAACCCTGTCAGCGGAAAATATACCGCTAGAGTTGGCTCTCCCGCGCGACCTAATATTTGGCCAAAATCCATACGCATTTTGCTGCCTTTCTCAAACAACAAGGTACTTAGTGGAGAAGGTAAATTATCGAGCAGCGAATTACTTGGTTTTGTTGACGGTTCACTCATTACGCAGCTCAAATATTGAACCACTTGTGTATATGATTGTACAAAGGGCGTTAATACCCGCAGATAAAACGCAATTAAATTCACACATCTAATGCACCTTTCAGATAGGTGTCTAACCTGTCTGCTTCATTTTTGACGACTTTATAGCACTCACAGGATTGTGCTTCTAAACCGAGACGATCAAGCACTTTTATATGGCCACGCTTGTAGTTAATTATCCCTAGCTTCTGCAGTTTCCCTGCTGCCTCTGTAACCCCTTCACGCCTCACACCTAACATGTTGGCGATCAACTCCTGAGTCATGGTTATTTCATTTGTGGACAAGCGATCGAGGGACAATAGCAGCCATCGACATAACTGCTGGTCGATACTGTGATGACGATTACAAACTGCGGTCTGCGCCATCTGCGCAATTAACGACTGGGTATAACGCAATAGCAACATACGTATTGAGGACTCAGAATTAAACTCCTTGCGCAGTTCTGACGCAGACATGCGGTACACTGAGCCAGCACTTTGCACTATCGCACGGCTTGGCGTACTTTCCCCTCCCATAAATACCGCAATTCCCACCACACCTTCATTTCCAATGACCGATATTTCAGCCGAAGAGCCGTCAACCATCACATATAGTAAAGATACAATGCAGTCGATGGGGAAATAGACATAATCTATTTTTTCACTAGCTTCATAAACAACCGTCCCAAGGGGCAAGGACAACAGTTTCAAGTGAGGGAAAATGCGTTCTCGCACTTCTGAAGATAGCGCGTCAAGTAACTTATTTTTCAACGGCGCCATACTAGAAAAATCTTTTTTTCAAGGATTTTAGTAGCGCGCGTAAATATTGCCTCAGCGGCGTGCTTGAAGATAATTTGGGAGGTGCTAAAAAAAATGGTGTGGATTCAATTGTTTCAATAATCAAGCTATCTGATAACACGCTCTCCCTAACCTGCGCTTTCGGCCAGTAGCGGTTAACTTTTTGGTTTAAGGAAGTATCGTTAGTGCCTTCATGAATTTCTATTTTTCTGACGCTTTTACTGTCCACTTTTAAAACCCTTTACTTATTCACCAGACCTGCTCAATGCAGCCTTCATAAGTGTCAATATAACAAACGACAACCATGTGATATGTACGCTACCACACATATTCGTGACTCTGTGTTAATACCTGTCTCTTATACACATCTGACGCTGCCGACGAAGAGGATAGT
>OJET01000094.1_pt1 | contig 8707 bp, 3 predicted proteins | sample 1593941 | NCBI WGS metagenome assembly OJET01 (sample SAMN05416869, study PRJEB24817) | seawater metagenome | isolation source: Sea water | place: Canada:Atlantic | collected 2013-11 | reverse complement strand
ACTATCCTCTTCGTCGGCAGCGTCAGATGTGTATAAGAGACAGCCATTAGTATTAGTATTTTTAGTTGTAGCTACAGTGTTGTTAATATTTATTGATGCTGGTACTATAACTTTTAAAGTAGAAGACAAGTGGACTGATTTACTGCAATTAGTATTAATAACTGTGATTGGTGCTTACTTTGGTGGTAGATCATTAGAGAAAGTAAAAAAATAAATGATATTTAATTGGAAAAAATACCCTAAACAAGAAAAGCTTAGTTCTAGGGACACTATTATTATTTCCAAACCTGATGGTTCAACTAAGAACTTAACGGTAAATGCTCTTAAAGGAGCGCCTAATTACACTCACACACAATCAGCCGCTTCGGCAACATGGACAATAACTCACAACTTAAATAAATTTCCAGCAATCACAGTAGTAGACTCTGGAGGTTCAGTTGTTAAAGGAGAAATTTTATATAATTCAGCTAATCAATTAACATTAACATTTTATGCAGGAGGAAGTACAAGTGCTTTTTCTGGAAAAGCATACTTAAACTAATAACATGGCTTTATATTTAAATAATCTCGACTTAAATGGTAATCAACTACAAAAAGCAACAGTACACCCATTAGGCACTGCACCTTCTAGTGCCCAAGAAGGTCAAATATATTATGACACTGGTGACAACGTAGTATACGTAAACACATCTACAACTCCAAGCTCGCCTTCATGGAAAAGTATGGGTGGAGATATAACTGGAGTTTCTTTTACAACAGATGATTCAACTACAGTGTCTGATACAAGTGGTAACGCTGCTTTTACAATAGCTGGTGGAACTGGTATAACAACTAGCTCTACAGGTAGCACTGTTACAATAACCGTAGACACACTAAACCAAAATACAACTGGTAATGCTGCAACTGTAACTACAAATGCTAATTTAACAGGTCATGTAACTTCTACAGGTAACGCTGCTGTATTAGGCTCGTTCACATTAGCTCAACTAAACACGGCAATATCTGATGGTACAGTAGGTACACAAACACTACCTTCAGACTTTGTGTCTGCTACTAATGGTGGTACTTTTGGTGGAAACGTTACTGTTGGAAGTAATTCATTAACAGCTGGTAGTTTTGTTATTGGTGGTCACACAATAGACGATATAGATATTACCAGTGAGTTTGTGGACGCAGATGCGCACATAATGTCTTCAAAAGCTATTGGCGCTAGGTTTGCGTTAAAAAATGCTGACACTACTGGTAACGCGGCTACTGTAACAACTAACGCAAATTTAACAGGACACATAACATCTGTTGGAAATGCGGCTTCTTTAGGTTCATTTACAACAGCGCAGTTAAACGCAGCTATCTCTGATGGTAGCATAAATGTAGACCAAACAAATGTTAGTGGTACTGCAGCAACTGTAACTGGTGCTGCACAAACTAATATTACTTCTGTCGGTACTTTAACTGGTTTAACAGTTTCTGGAAACATAACAGCTAACGGTAACATAAACGGTGACAACGCTACTAATGTAAATAATATAAATACAATTACTGCTAAGGAAATTGTAATGAACACTGCTGGTAGCAATACTTCATTAAAAATTGGAGACCAGCAAAGCGCAACTGTAACTTTAGGTAAAGTAGCATCATCTGGAAATACAGATGCTACAGATGTAAGTGTTGCAAATAACTTATCAGTTGGTGGTGGTTTGACTGTTGACGGCGCTGTTACACTTAAAGGTGATGTTGTTTTAGAAACAACCACAAACACAGCTTTAAAAGATAAGATCTTGCTATTAAACCAAGGTCAAACAGGTCCACCAGCTTCTACTGATGATTTTGGTTTACTATTTTCAAGAGGACATGGTACAACTTTAGGTGGTCAAGCTGGTAAAGCAAACATGATGATTAAGTGGGACGAGTCAGAACTTCAATGGCAGTTCATAGCTACAAGTGCTGTTGGTACAGAATCTGGTGCTGTTGATGACATAAGCGGTTCTGGTAGTGAAGGAGAAGATGTTTTAGGTGATTCTGGTTTTCAGCATTTAAGAGTTGGTAAAATGACATCTGTAACTTTCCATGGTAACGGTGGTTCTCTTACAAGTTTAAATGGTAGCGCAATATCAACAGGTACTGTTGCAGCAGCTAGAGTTGCAACGCTAAACCAGAACACAACAGGTACTGCTGGTAGCATATCAGGTATTACAAATAGTAATATTGTGCAACTTGCAGAAACGCAGACTTTAACTAACAAAACCTTAACAAGCCCAACGTTAACAACACCAGCGTTAGGAACACCTGCTTCTGGTACTCTTACAAACTGTACTTTCCCAACGTTAAATCAAAATACATCAGGTACTGCAGCCGGTTTATCATCAACACTTGCGGTTGCTTCTGGTGGTACTGGAGCCACTAATTTAAACGCTTTAGTTCAAACAACTGGTGGCCAAACAATAGCTGGTACAAAAACATTTAGTTCAGGTATTGTATTAGATGATGGCTCAGGAGCTTCGCCTGTTTTAAAATTTAAAAACGAAGCTGATACGCATTGGACAGTACAAAACGACAACAGCAACAATCTTAAGTTTACTCAAGCAACAGATTTAAGAGTTACTTTTAATGCTGGTGGTGATGTTACAATTCCAGGAAGTATAGATCTTGGTGGTAGTATAGATGTTGATGGTACAATGGAGGCAGATGCAATAACTCTTGGAGGATCTAGCGTTCACGCAACAGACACAAACACTTCTTTAGGTACATCTGATACCGTAGTACCTTCACAAAACGCAGTTAAAACATATGTAGACTCTCAATCATCTAGTTCTGGTAACACTGGTGGTAGACAAGCGTTTGTGCTAGGTCATGCTACGTCTGGAGTTGCTGGTAATACTGGTAGTGCAAATGGTAATAACATATTTACAATAACACACGGTATGGGTGCTAGTAGAAATTACGGTGTAGAAGTTATTAGAAATGGAAACAACTCTGGTGGTGGTGAAACAGTAATCGTAGATGTTGCAAGACCTACAGATACGACAATAACAATTACTTTTGCCGCAGCCGTTACAGCTTTAGACTACACTGCGCTTGTGTGTAAGTACTAGTGTGTATAGCAAAATAACAAATTAAATTAATATAGATGCCTAAGTTTTTAGATGACATAATAGCAGTTGGTAGTAGTAAGGTTGGTATAGGCACTACCAGCCCGAATGGTGTTTTAGACATACATGCTAGCCTCGGAAACTGGAGGGTTAATGATTATGGTGGTATGTACTTTAGAAATAGTAGTAACGCCACTCACGAAAGCTACATACACCCAAGGTCTGATGGAAGTTTAAGTATAGGTAGAGTAGCTGAGTCTAATTGGACTGGTTCTGGCACTGGTGCATTTGCAAGTACAACGTATGACCACTTAACATTTGACACTTCATCAAATGCAACTTTTGCAGGTAGTGTAATTTCAACAGATGGTACTGATACAGCAACTCTTTCTAAGACTGGTTTAGTTTTAAGTAGAAGTAATTCTTACATACAATCAAATGCTGATAATTCTGACACACTTAATATTGGACAGTCATCAGTAAGATGGGGTAATGTAAAAGTAGATGGTGCTACATTTAAAGTTCTTAATGGTGGAACAGAAAGACTTGGAATAAGTTCAAGTGGTAACGCGACTTTTGCAGGTTCTGTGTCAATACAATCAGATAATAATGACAGATTTTTAGTTAGATCAAATGATTATACTATATCTCGTATTATTTCAAGAGGTTCTTCTGGTGCAGATTTAGACAAAGGTTTGTTTTCGTTAATGAGTTCAGATGGTACTAATAACAATGTAGAAAAGGTACGTATAGATTCTGCAAGTAATTCTTGGTTTAATGGAGGTAATGTTGGTATAGGCACTTCAAGCCCGGGTTATCCTTTAGACGTTGTATCAAACAGTAGTGGAAACTCAGCTAAATTTAGAGTTAGATCAACAAACGATTTTGGTAATATTAATTTTTCATCTTACGATGGTACTGAAACATTAGGTAGTATATATTTTGACAGAACTGGAACAAGTATTGGTAATTTAAGGTTTTACACCTCAAACACCGCTAATACAGAAAAAATGCGGTTAACGTCTGATGGGAGATTAGGAATTGGAACGTCCAGTCCGAGTAAAAAGTTAGAAGTAGTTGGAAGTATTTTAATTGAAGGTAGTAGCGATTCAAGATTATATTTAGGCTCAAATATAGCGCAAACTTTTTCTTTTGGAACTGTTTGGGATGGTAGTTATGATTCAATGTTTCTTGAATATAGTGCTACTGCAACTAAAGTTTTAAGTGTTAGGGGAAATGGAAATATTGGTATTGGCACATCAAGCGCTACTAGAAAGTTTGTTGTATCTAACGCAGGTGCTTCTGGAATTGAAATTGAACCAAATTATTCTTCTGGGGTTAATGAAATTTTAAGTTATAATAGGTCAACATCTGCTTATGAAATCATGAGGTTTAACGGTACAGACTTTGAATTTCAATCTAGTGGTACTCAAAAGTTTAAGATAGACAGTTCTGGAAATACAACTATTGCAGGCACTGTAACTGCTGCAACTACTTTTATAGCTGATGCTGTTGATCCAGGAAATCCTTCTGCAGCGGCGGATAACGTTAGAGTTAGTGGTTATGGAGTTATGGGTAACAGAGGAACTGTTTATCTAACAAACGCTTCCACAGCTAGTACTGCAAACATTCAAATTGGTGTTGGAGGAACACATGCTGCGGCAACAAAATTAACTATAGGAGCTGATGGTAATGCAACTTTTGCAGGAAATGTTTATGCAGATGGTGGTTTTTTAACAGGGCAAACTAGTCAGTACTCGCCAACTGGTGGAGGTGATACTTTAGCAACTTTTACAGGGAGTGGTAATGATAGACAAGATATAGTAGTTTCAAATCAAACTAACCACGCTAGTGCTGCTGCTTCTTTAGTTCTAGCTACACATGGTCATGATTTCATTATAAAAGGCACAAGCTCGGCAGGTGGTTCTATATTGAGTTTAGGATATAACACTACTCCATTTTTATCACTCACTAACACAACCGCGACTTTTGCGGGTGATGTAATTTTGAGTGCTGCGCAAAAATTGTATTTAGATGGAGGTAGTAATTCATATATACACCAAAGTGCTAGTGATGTTATAGATGTTGTAACAGGTGGTTCTACTAGACTTACTGTTAATAGTAATGGTATAAGTAGTTCTTTAAGTGTTTACTCTGGAGGTAGTGGTGATTTTAGAAACTACAGCGGAACGTGGAGAGGCACAACTGGTCAAACTGGTAATGGATTTGAATTTATAAACTCTGCTGATGGTACAGCTTTAACCATATCGTCTACTGGTGATATAACTGGAACAGCTAGTCAAACTGGAACCACAAGCGTTTCACAGCCAAGAATGGGAAGACAACTGTTAGCGCATTCTACAGAAAGTAACAACGTGGTAATTCACCCTTACTTTTTTAATGACTTAGCTAATTTTAGAAAAAGAGGTGGTACTATTACTTATGGTGGTTTAAGTTCTAACCCTTCAGATGCTGCTAGTGATATTATGTTTCAAGCTAGTGCTCTAACTTGTAGTATTAATAATAATGTTATAACAGGTTCTACATGGACTATAGAGTTAAAAGACTTTCCTAGAGATTTTTATTATGGTACTAGATTTGGTATTAGTTTTGGGTCTGTTTCTTTTGCACCTTCGTCAATGCTTATACAGTACTCTAGTGATAATGGAGTAAACTACACAACAGCTTTAACAAGTAGTGTTAGAAGTGAATATTACCACACTTACATAAGTAATGGTGGTACTGCTATAAATGCGGTTAAATTTACTATAGGTAAGTTTAATACATACAGTCCTAGAGTCATGAACATATACGCGTACAACTACGATAGTAGAGGTATGACGGAATATTTCTTAGATAAAGCTGGTGGTACTTTATACGGTAACCTTACCATGAACTCCGCTGGATTTACTTTAGATGGTAATACAATTACTGGCATAGATAATGACAGTGAGCACACGGCTAATGATAATCACATAATGACTTCTTTAGCTATTCAAAATAAAATAGCAGATAACGATAATAACTTTATAACAGCATCTGCACTTCCAACAGACTTTGTGTCTGCCGCTAATGGAGGAACTTTTGCAGGTGCACTTACACACGTACGTACTCAAGGTACTGTAACTGAATCTGCACTTTCAGGAGCGGCAACTGCATCAGCATTACTAACTACAAATTATACTTATACAGGTACTAACGGTAATGGAGCTTATGCTAGACAAGATTATTTAAATCTTGCTGGTTCTGGTGGTTCTTTTCAAAATGTTGCTGGTTATCAAATGATGACAACCGTAACGTCTACAGGTACAAGCACTGCACTTAAAAATATTATAAGTAGGGTTCACACTAGCTCTGCAGGTGATATAAACAATGTTGCAAATTACGTTACACACAATGAGTTTGCTGGTAGTGGTAATGTTGGTAATTGGGCTGGTTTAGCTATTGCCGATCTTGGTGGTGGTTTTGAAAACACTCAAACAGTTACTAATACTTATGGTATTAAAATTGGTGATATAACACATGGTACACAAACAAACGCTCCTTACGCAATACATACTGGGTCTGAAAGAGTTCATTTTGGTGGTAATTTAAATGTTGATGGAAATATAACTGCCAATGGTAATATAAATGGTGATGGTAGTACTAATGTAGGTAACATGAATAATGTTACTGCTGTAAAACTATTGGCTAACGGTTTAAGTTTAAAAATTGGAGACCAACAAGGTGCTTCTATAACGATAGGTAAAGTAGAATCAGAAGTTGGTGGGGTTGGTCAAAATGACGCTACAGATGTAGTTATTGCTAGCAATTTAACTGTAACAAAAAAGTTATTAATCCAAGGTGAACTTGAAACTGAATCAACAACTAATACCGTTATAAAAGACAATGTTATACAGCTTAACGATGGTGGTAGTAGTGCTAACACTAAAGATTCAGGTATTGTAATACATAGAGGTACATCTCAAAACGTAGCAATTGTTTGGGACGAAGATGGGCAAACAGCTGGTGGTGCATTTAGATTTATAGCCACTGGTGACACAGCTTCTTCAACTGACGTGTCGATGACACCTCAAAATGAAAATGGTGAAAATGTTATTGGTGGTGCATCTGCACTTGGTTTTCAAGATGTTTATGCCGCTCACTTTAGAGCTGTTGGAGCTGGTAACACATCTGGTTTTGTAGGAGATGGATCTGGAGTTACTAATTTAAATATGGGTAATGCTTCTTCTGGAACTTTAGCAGCCGCTAGAGGTGGTACTGGACTTTCAAGTATATCAACTTTACTAAACTCAAATGTAACTTCTGTATCAGGATCTTCTGGCTCTTGTACAGGTAATGCAGCTACTGCTACGGCATTTTCCACAACGCTAGGATTAACAACCGTATCAATGACTTTTCAGTTAGCAGCTAATACTTGGACAGATACTGGTATTGATGGCACAGATTTAGCTACTGGTACATACGCAATGCAAGTATATGTTGATGATCACTACGCTGGTGGTGGTCATTTTGATGAGTATTACTCAGCAACAATTTCTTGGTATAGCGGATCAACTAATAGCACTAATCACGATGAGATAGTATTGCATAGAGCTGGTCACGCAAGCAACGCTTCTCATCTTCAGATTAGAACTTTAAGAGCGGTTAACGCTGATAGTCACGATTTAATGCTACAAGTAAAGCAAAACTTTGCACACTCACTTGCATTGAACGGTACAGACGGTAAAACAATGACATTTAAATTTAGAAGACTAATATAATATGAGTATAAAACAAGATTATATAGAAGTAGAAAATATTTATAACAAAGATGGTGAACAAACGTTAAATCTTACTGGAGACCAAGGTATTGTTGTATCTGGCGCATCAACTTTTGCAGGTGATGTTGCTGTTGGAGGTTTTTCAGATTCAGGTACTTCATCTTTAAGTATAAGGTCTGGTGGAGAGCATGATACAAGATTAGGATTATTTGAAAGTTCTGAAAACTACGGTTTTAGTTTAAATTATGATGGTGGTTTAAATGATTTTATTATAAAAAGACACGACAACTCCTCGGGTGGTAGTGCTGTTTTAACTTTTAATAGAGACAATGATAACGCAGATTTTGCAGGTACATTAAGAGCTAAAGGTAATATTGAAGTTAAAGACAGCGATGGGAACACAACGTTAAGTCACGGGCGATTAAACTCTAACGGAAACGAAGGTTATTTAACAGTTAGTAATGGTAGTAACTGGGGACTTATTGCAAGAGGACCTGCTAATGAACCTAGAATAGGTGCTTGGTATGGTGGTGTATTAAAAATAGAAGGTATGCATAGTAGTGATGGTCAGCCAGGTTCTAATTCTATTGATTTTGCTCAATTCCACTTTGGTAACAATCATTTTCAAATGAACGCTGCTACGTCAACTTTTGCAGGTAAAATAACAGCAACGGGTGACCCTGGGGTAGTAGTAACAGGTAGTGGTAATTCAACTATTCATGTTGCTAGTACAGGAACTGGTTTAGCTGGTATGTACATAGATGCTTCTAATGGTGATTTTATTGGTAGTGATTATGTTTTTATAGGACAAGACAATGATAAAACCTTTAGATTAGAATCTTTTAGTTCTTCTGG
>OJET01000089.1_pt1 | contig 8816 bp, 9 predicted proteins | sample 1593941 | NCBI WGS metagenome assembly OJET01 (sample SAMN05416869, study PRJEB24817) | seawater metagenome | isolation source: Sea water | place: Canada:Atlantic | collected 2013-11 | reverse complement strand
TCTACACTATCCTCTTCGTCGGCAGCGTCAGATGTGTATAAGAGACAGAGATTTATCTGATATACCTCAACGCTTAGAAACGGCAGGTAAGGAATTGCCTTTTTCAACCACTTGGCGAACGGCTTATTGTTTAAATTCATAGGATTATTTGTTATTCATAACACTTTTTTACCTTACTTCGGTTTCTAAATAAAAAGTGTCCACAGAGTTAGGGGAAGGTCAGCATTTAAAATTAGTGGAGCGCGAAGTGTTGGCACTAAGGCATGGCTACTTGTGGCAGTGGCAGGATCATGTTTGTTTAGATGCTAGAGGATATTTTAAATGATTGCATACCCAGTAACACAGGCAACTATCTTCACATGAAACTTTTCGCACGCTTCGCAATGTTTAAGACTATTTAAGCATTAAGTTGGAAACTACCAGGCCATACAAAACTTTCTTAATTCGACATTTAAAAAACCAATCTAGTAAAAATATAGCTATTAGACAGGGCAGTAAATACCGCTGAATCGATAAATCCCCCGTTCACATTGTGTTCAGTCAGTATTTTAACTACTGTTCATCTTACGGTAGTTTATTCTGTCTTATTAGTGCGCATATAAATGCTTGCTGTACTACCTTATCAGGGAATTTGATGCGCTTGACCATCTAGGAGATATCTTATGAATATGCTTTTTTCCGGCGTAGCCAGTTTATTGCTCGTAGCAGTCATCTATATTTATTCTGCAAATGCAGATGCTAGCGGACGTGTTGCAGATTGCCCACCAGGCTATACCAATATTGGTTTACTCTGCTCCCGGGGTGCCGACACTTATAGTAACCCGTCTAAAGTCGCTGATTGTCCTAGTGGTTATACCAATATGGGACTGACTTGCTACAAACCTCCGTTCTCATCTAAAGGGCTCAGCAGTATGAGCTGTAAAGACGACTGGTTTCGCACTGGAGGGCGTTGCTATAAAAATTGCAAAAGTGGTTACACTAGCGTTGGCGAGGCATGCATGCGGGGTGTGTCAACGCTGACTTCGGGGAATATGTCGTGTAAACCTCATGAAGTGTTAAATAAAGAGATCGGTCGGTGCTATATTCCACAAGAACCAGGAGAAAGTTGCTGGGCTGACGCTCCGTGTGGTAATGGCTTTAAATGCCAACCGATTGCGCAACGTTGTGTTCCTGATGATCTGCCTTTATCGTCTAGTCAAATGTGTTCAGCCTTCAAAGTCGATGATTTAGTCAAGGCGGCTAAAAATGCTAATACCACCATGTCATATGGCGGTGGTACAGCATCTTCTGCAGGTGGGGCATACAGTCAAGAAGTTGGAACCGTGTATGGGCAAGATGGTGAGTTTGGTTGCTATGTAGCGGTAAGCACTGGCGGAGTGTCTGATCTTTCAATCGCTAACTTTGCGAACTTTGGCCTCTTTGACGAATTTAGCAACGTAAGTGGGTTAGCCATCGTTTCTTCACAAGGGGCGTCTGTACCTATTATTGAAGCTGGCTTTACTACCGCTCAGGTGCTGAGCACGAAAGGTCAACTCATCGGTTCGTTGAATAGTTTATCAATTGGTGTTGGTGTGTCGCCGATTCAGGTTGGCGTTATGTCATGTTATACAGAAGTCGTTGACGGCAATAAGGGAATCGCTGAATTAAAGGACTCAGTTGATAAAGCTGAGGCCAAAGCTAAAAATTTATATGAAGATAATGCAACCGAGGAAATTGTGACGGCGCGCAACTTTCTGAGCATTCAAAATCGGTGGAAACAAAACCTGTTTTTAAACAACCAAAACGGACCTTTGTCAGCTTCAGTAGTTAGACCTAATTGGCACAGTGCACGATGGATAATTGAGCCCGTGAAAGGGACTCAGTTCATTAGAATTAAAAATTACTGGAAACAAGAACTTTACATACATAATCAGAACGGGCTAGTCACAGCAGGAAAGATAAAGCCGGGATGGTGGAGCGCACAGTGGCAAATAGAAAAAGTGCTAAACAGTCGCTACGTGCGTTTTAAAAATCGCTGGAAGTCAGATCAATACCTACACATTCAAAACGGAGAGATTGAAAGTGGCAAAATTAAGTCTGGTTGGTGGAGTGCAATGTGGTTAATGAAATAGGCTAGATTTGGTCCCGATGGTTTTTGTGAGACTTCCATTATTACTGAAATAATGGAAGTCAACGCTAAACAGAAAGTAAACTTACAACCTAACTACAGCGATCAAATGTTAATGACACCAACGTGCTCTGGGTAACGCAGTGGACGCTAGTTTACGGAGAAGTATATGATTTCAGCTATCTATTCCATCATTAATGCTAGTTTTTATACAGTTCAGGTTTTCTATAATGAACATTGCTGAAGCAAGTGAGTTATTGATGTCTGGCGCTAAAGGCGTAAGTACGTGGAATCAATTACGCTCATCTAGGCAAATCCATGCTATGGACATCGTATTCGATTTTAACCCCAATTTCGATAAACCGATAGATTTACGTGGCGTAGATTTAGGCGGCTGTTGTTTAAAAGGATCAAATCTTTCAGAAGCTGATTTAACGGGCGCTCATTTATATCAAACCGATCTAGAAAACATAAATCTGTCTAGAACTATTTTTACTGGTGCACATCTAGTTGAAGCTAATTTGTCTGGGACTACTCTGGATGACGCAATTTTCGAACGAGCAGATTTGCGGCAAGCACAATTTTGTAAAGCACACGGAGCAGCTCGGTTTTCACATGCACAAATGGATCGTATTGATATGTTCGGGGGCATATTCGATGGCTCTGATTTTAGTTCTGCGACATTAGTAGATGCACGACTTGAGAAAATATCAGCAATGGGTGCACATTTTATTAGTAGCAATCTACTAAGAGCAAACCTCAAGAATGCTAGGCTCAACAGTCCAGAATCATCGTTTAATCCTGCAAAAACAAGATTTGATAAGGCTGACTTATCTCAAGCAGATTTATCATTTGCTAATATGTCTTTTGTAAACTTAAGCGGTGCTAACTTATCTTACGCCACCCTTAACCATACCAGCTTAAATCATGCCAATCTTGAAGAAGTAAGCATGATCAGTACTGCGTTAAAGGGTGCAACCCTCACTGGTTCATCTATCTATGGCATTTCAGCCTGGGATTTAAGTATTGACGAAAGTACCAAACAAGGCGATCTCATTATCTCTAGATTCGGTGAGACAGTAATTTCTGTCGATGATCTAGAGGTTGCTCAATTTATGTACATGATCATACATAACGTGGGGTTAAGGCGTGTTATCGATACCATAACGTCAAAGGTTGTGCTAGTGCTAGGTCGATTCAGTGAGGCTCGAAAATCAGCCCTTGATGCCATTAGGGTTGCACTTAAAAGTGAACAATTTGACCTTGTACCTATAGTTTTTGACTTTGGTAAACCTGCGAGTCGAACCACTGCAGAAACCGTATCTACCTTAGCAGGTATGGCCAGGTTTGTCATTGCTGACCTATCAGATGCTAAATCGGTATTGCAGGAATTGGGGGCAATAGTTCCAAGCATGCCCTCTTTACCGGTTCAGTCGGTGATTTTAGACACTCAACAGGAACCTGGGATGCTTGATTTTTTGAAACGCTATCCTTGGTTTCTTGAAGTGCAAAGCTATGCTGATGAAGCGGACTTAATTAGCCGTTTAGACCAAGTGATTTCCCCGGCAATGAATATGTCCAAACAAATTCGCGACAATGGGCAGTGAGTGAATAATGAACAAATTTGCACCACTCAAATACACTTCTGAACAGCAAGGCACGCATATAGAAATTGAGTTACCTTTTGTAGTTGGCATTATGGCGGATCTAAATAGATCGGCTGTACAATCTAAAGTTCCCTTCAAAGATAGGCAATTCATAGCTGTAGACTCAAATAAAACTAAAGAATTTTTTGATGTTGTAAAGCCGTCTATAATTGTGAATTTAACAAATCTAGGTTTTCAAATTTTAATTTTGTTTCGTTCATTTGAAGATATTCAGCCCGCCCGACTTGAACAGAATATAGAACACGAATTAATAGAGTATGACGCTTTAAATTTGTCTAAAACCGAAATGCACAACGCTCTAAACGAAATATTACAAAACGAAGGTTTACATCAGTTACTTGGCTCATTGCGCGGTATCTACCAGCTTTTGAAAAATAAGCCTAATGAGTCCAATTTGGTAATTAAAGTGTTGGATGTGAGCAAGGAAGAGCTCATAAATGAGATTAACTTAGGTGTAACACAAGAAAGTTATCTATACCGTTTAGTGTATCTACAAGAATATGGCGCATTTAGAGGTACGCCTTACTCATTGGTGCTAACAGACTTTGAGTTTAGTCAAAATGATACAGATATGAAAGTCATGGAATACTTAGCACTTCTTGGAGTGAAAGCTGATTGTGTTTTCTTCTTAAAAGCTGCATCGACAATATTTGGTGATAGTTTTCAGCATGAATGTTCAGGTTGGACAAAAATTGATACTAACTTTAGCTCAGCAGAGTTTCTGCGATGGCGTGCTCTACGTGATCATGAATCTTCGAGATTCATTGCTATGGTGGCAGCATTAAGACACGAAAGCACGGTTAACCATCACGACATTGTCAACCCAGTTTTTGCGGCTGCGCTTAATTTGATCCCGTGTTTTACGGGCACTGACTTGTGGAATTTCACAAACAATAATAATGTGCCTTTTTCTGAAACTGAATCAATAAATAAACAATCTATTAAGGCACTTGGACGCTTAGGCTTTAATACAGTGAAACCTAATACACACACTTTACTAACTCCCGTTAGCGGCATAGTTGCATTGCATGCCCCCAGAAAATATTTTGAACAGAGCGCCAATGAAATTGCTAGTGTAATGGTTTCAGTACCATATAATCTATTTGCTACGGCTTTTGTTCGATATATTACGATAATTATAAGAGAAACACTTGGTCAAAACTTGGATATTGACACGCTAACTAGAATGGTAAATCAATGGCTCAAATTTTACATTGATGACCGGGTTAACCAGAAACATACTAGTATTGATTTACTGAAGCCGCTCTCTAGAGCAAGCGTTTCGATTGAAGAGGTCGCTGGCGTGCCGGGTGTTTATAAAGGTCGACTCAAGATACAGTTAAGAATCGAAGAATTCGAACATTTACCATGCACACAACATGAATTCAACGTACTAAGCATTTATTGATAATATATTTTTCCAATTTTACATAGCGGATGAACAATGAAATCGACTGAGGTGAATATCAAATTGTATAGTGGACTTGATCCTGCCACTTACGGTTCAAATAGTCAGTATAAGACTCATCTTTTTGAACAATACAAAGTGTACTTAACGTCCGCGGAAAATATTAGCGATAGACGTCAGACTGCCAATGCCTTTTTCGTGTCGCTCAACGCAGCGCTTGTATCTCTACTTAGCTATTTGTCTTTGGGTAATTCAAACTCTTTCTGGTTTATTGCAATTGTTGGCGCTACGGTTTCATATATGTGGTATCGCTTAGTGAGATCCTATAGAGATTTAAACAGTGCAAAATTTAAAGTTATCAATGAAATAGAAAAAGCACTTCCTATTAGACCTTACAATGCTGAGTGGGAAGCCGTAGGCAAAGGTGGAAAACCTGATTTATATATGCCATTTACAATCATTGAGCTTTACATTCCTCGTGTGTTTATTTTACTCCATGTATTTGTCTTATGCCTTTGCGTTTATACAGCTTTGCCACATTGATCTACTGATATTGTAATGGTCAACTCCAACCGGACACTTTCTTTTGAGATATTTCATATTTAATCGATGACATATTGCCATTTGCTGTATGCAACCGATCTTGGTTGTAATATTTCATATAATCAGCCACATCTTGCTTCATATATTCACGAGTCGATGAGCTGTTTTTAATATCCAATCGTGTTTTAAACTCCCAAAAAAACCGCTCAACCACTGCGTTATCCCCCCCACAGCGCCTAATGATGCGCGAATGCCATACCCTTTTAGCAGCGTACTAAAGCGTCTGCACGTATATTGTAAGCCTAGATCACTATGGAATACGAGTTCCGCCTTAGGCTGCCGCAGATTAGCTGCTTTGATAAGTGCTTTACTTATTAAGTCAGTGGTCATTAATTTTCTATTTGCCATCCCACACTACAGCGAGAGGACAAATCCATCACGATAGCCAGATACATCCTGCCTTCTGCTGTTTTCAAATAAGTAATGTCGCCAGCCCAAATCTCGTCGCTAGCGAGCGGATTAAAGTTTTTGATTCAACAGGTTATTCGCCACTTTATCGCTATGTTTGCGCTTAGTTGAGACCTTTGAGGCGATGCGCTGCTTCACTTTTAGTTTCAATTTCTTCATCAGTTTGATGTTGCGATATCGACTGATTTTATAGCCAATTTCGTTCAGTTTTTTAGATAACTCTCGACTCCTCAAACTATCTCTACTGGCTTTGAACAGGGCTTTAACTTGAAGATAAACGATAGTTCGTGCTCCGTAATCAATTGGCCAGGCCGAGCGCACCAAGCGTAATATGCTGACTTACTGGCCTTCATCAAACGACACAATATACGTACAGGATAGTGTGCGGCTTGTGCCTTTATGAAATAAAATTTTATCTCATTTCTTTTGCGAAGAAGGCACTGGCCTTTTTTAAATCTCTTTCTCTGTGCGCAATTCTTTATTTTCTTTACGCAGGCGTTTTAATTCATCCCGCTCATCCTCTACAAGCACTTCGTCCTGAATTTGCTGCACATGAAGCTCTTTCCAGCGGTAGAGCATATTGGCCGTTATATCTAATGATTTAGCGGCTTCAGGGACAAAATAACTTTGCTCTAAAACCAAAGCAACGCCCTCTTCTTAAAATTCCTTTGGGTTCTATTTATAACTACGTTTATGTGTCATGTTCACACCTTAATATTTGACGGTTAATTGTCTCTTATTGGAGTGTCCGGTGCTATTTAACCAGAACAGTCAGTATGGGTGAGGATGCCTGCCATATACACCAAAATCACGGTGCGGAAAATTGGTCAATGCTACGTCACTTAGCGTTAAATATGTTGCATGCTGGGTCGTCAAAAGGCAGCATAGCTACAAAGCAAAAGCGTGCTTGGATGAAAGCCAATTATCTGGAAGCCATATTAACAGCATGATCAATAAACAAGCATTCATGCGCTTGTCCTTATCCACAACCAGAGTAACTAAACTAAGCACCACTTAGAGTCAAAACGTCAATACAAGCTTTCATATATTAGTCCCATAATTTGCTCATAGATATCAACCTATCTTATTGATTTATAAACTTTATATAGAATATTAAAAATGACACTTTCAATAAAACCTACAAATGTAGGTTGCACCTAAAAGTGTAATTGGCAGGTCTTTATATTTCAATGATTTAGGGTGAAATTTGCATTTGGGCACTGGCTACTTTTACATCTAACGCCGTAACTAGCGCTAAATTTTGCGCTTAATAACGCAACTAACCTAAAATAATAGCTCAAACTAAAAAACTCGGTGATATTTTGAAAAAAAGAAACGCAAGCGGCTAAACTTACGCTTTGACCAGAATAGGAAATTTTGAGATATTGGCGAGAATTGACAGAGTAATATTGACGAGGCTGTAAGTTATGAAAGCGGTCAACGTTTTAAAATTTGTTTTTGGTTTCGTTTTTTAGTTTTACCGCTATTACAAGTTATGTCGTTTTGTGATTTTTATATTTTACTCGGAATAAGCCGTGCAGTGTTTCTTAGCTTGCAACACGTTCATTTACACCATCAGTTAAGCAACCGAATAATAGCGATTCGACATCGTTATTACGTTCGAAAATGTAAAAGCCCTTACCGCACTCCATGGCTAATGTCTGCTTCTGTCACTCAGACATCAGTTAGCTTCATGCGAATAGTATCTATAAATTTAGGGGAAGATCAGCTTATACGTTGCTAGGAAAAAGCTTGTTAATGGTGAAGACGTCCATAAATTATTGAGTAGTAATATTAAGCAAATCATACCGATTTTCTTAGATCAGTAAAAGTTAGTCGGGCGCGAGTGGTTTATAACACAGTCCCACCAATTACCGCCCAAGGCAATACAATGGCAAGCATTACTGCACCTCGTAACATCACCGCCCGCAAGAATACATCCAATAGTGCAAGCATTTTCTGACCGGCGGACGGCCTGAAATTCATTGCTAATATTTGTTTCTTTGTCACAGTTGCATTCAGATTTAGAAGTGGAAAGTAGATTTGACTGGCAATGTTTACACTTAATCGCCGCGGGTTTAATATCTTCCTTGCAATATGGACATATTCCTTCATGAGCTGGGCGTATCGCTTCCAACTTGCTATGACAGTGTCTACACTTTGTTGCACCAGATTTTACATCTTCCTTACAATACGGGCATGTGGTTTTCTTATCATCGGTCATAACAATCTCCATGAACTGCCCGACCATTCCCCCTCTAGCTTACCACTTCCAGTGACAAGCCCGTAGTGATGTCGAGATTCCCACTACTTGAAAAGTGTAGGTTATACAAAACCAATTCGCCATTAAACACTTGAGTATTTGCATTGTCTCTTCTATGAATTCAACTATTTTTGGAAGATTATCTTTTGTCCGCAGGCCCGCGAGCAAGATTTCCACTGGCTTGACTTGTTATGTTTCGTTTTCATCTAACCCCGAATTCAGATAATTAGTGCACCACTCATGCTTAGTTGGGGATAGACGAACAAGTGCCTGTTGGTAGTATTCTTAACCGGCCAAACAAAAAGAGTATTACCATGAGTTACAAGTAGTTGATCGAAGGACAAAGATATCAGATAGAGG
>OJET01000088.1_pt1 | contig 8858 bp, 4 predicted proteins | sample 1593941 | NCBI WGS metagenome assembly OJET01 (sample SAMN05416869, study PRJEB24817) | seawater metagenome | isolation source: Sea water | place: Canada:Atlantic | collected 2013-11 | reverse complement strand
CCTGTTGTATCTCTACAACAATTATAGTGTGTCCACGAAAATGGGGTAAGACAACAGACATCCTAAAAATTGAAGGGCAAAACAGGCTACTTGATTGGGGTTAGTAATAATATAAGCTACTGTAGCTCATACTTAATCTAGCACTTTTCAATTTCGGGTTTGACCTAATCATACAGTTGATTAGGTCAGTAATGAGCATGAAGCGGTCAACAATGGTGACAAATACTCACCTAAATTTAAGTCGGCTAAGATACGATAGCGGACATTAGTCTTGGTTTATCTAACGACAAATGATCCGACATTGCGGCCATTAATTACGGTATCCTCTTAATATTTTCGTGTATCATATGCCTATATTGTTTTCTAGCTGTATGAAATCACATAAATTTCTATCTATTAGTGTAAATCAAGGGAAGATACTATGACTGCAAATCATGTTGAGCATTCAAGGGACTGGTCGAAGATTAAATCTCTTTTAGAGCTATCAACACTAGCCTCAACTGACTCACAGAAATTCTACAGTTTAGAACAACAGAAAGAAGCTGAAGAATTAGCAACCTTTCTAATGCACTCATCACTTACGACAATATCTCTAGACAGAAACGGTGTATCTGAGCTTCTTAATGGTTCCAAGTTATGGGAACGGAATGGTGAACTTGTATCGATTAGCAAAGGGATAGAAATCGAATACTTGGAAAAGTGTAGCCTTGTAATGTTTGAAGCTGATTGGCTAGTGCTTACCTGTAACTTAGAGAATTACACTGAGCAGCACGTCGATGATTCTCTTGTTCCAGTGATAGAAACACTGAGAACTTTACAACATATTCAACGTGGTCAGGGAGGTTATAAAAAACCTAATCTCTTTGTTTCAGAAGAAATTTGGAACAGAGAATTTACTAGTACCTCGCCTTTACTCTTCAGTGTTGAAAAAGAAGATAACTCTTATGTATTCAACGGAAGAGATCATAATCTTAACCAACTAGTTAGTACCTTCTTATGGCAGAAGTTACTTGCTAACTCGGTCCCCCCTAAAGAAGCATTTGAACAGTGGCTACGTATTATGCGTTTAACATGCAGTATCGCTTTCCCTGTTCTTAAATATGCGACGTCAGATACAGAGTTCAATGCGTACACATCAGAACTACAAAAACACTTATTCGAGATCCCAATCCCTTTAGATCTAGCTCGTTCAATATCAAACTGTAACCATTTTTCACATGATATTAGCAATTACACTCAGACATTAAGCTTGCAGTTTGGGGGGACACAAGCAGAGGGAGAATCTAATAGTGTAGACAAATGTGTAAACCAACCTCGACAAAGCGTGGTTACAAAAGATTCTCTACCTTCTCTAAGTTCTCATTTATCACGTCAAGTTTGTAAAAATGAGTTTTCTACGATACAGGAACACTTGGAAAGCAGAACTTATCGGGAAGGACCTGGTTACTTTTACAGTTGGTTAATTTCGGAGTTTTTGGAGGCGTGCATTTATGTCGATAACAATTCCATATCATATCCTCATACACTGATAAAGCTGATTGATTTTACGCAGGAACATCCTTTACTGAAGCATATGCTTTTCGGTGACTTGTTTCGGTTTCGATTATTGCCTAAATATTACTGCGTTCTCTTATCTCGAATAGAAACATGCAACTTTGCTATGTTTTGGTTTACCCATTTCTATAGGGACATTTCAAGTCAGATTGAAGATCAGGGTATTGTAGAAGCATTAGAGGTATCTATCTCTAAAAAATACGTAGATACAAACTCTAACAATGTTGATTGTAGTGAAGAATTTATTGATATCGTTCTTGTTTTAACTGACAAGCTACAACTATATAAAGAGGACTTTAAAGATGAAGCCTACTACACCCTATTTGATAACTTTTTAAAGCATCAAGATCCTAGTAAAATATTATCAATGATTGATATTATTGAGAGAGTCGAATTATGCGAACACGCTTATCCTACTCCGAGTGTTTTTAATCTCCGTAATAACACTTACTTCTTGTTATGGTGGTTATATGACTTTATTGATAGAAACTCTCTTGATACTGCTCAGGTGCATATACGTAAATTAGTTCATCTTATCACTAATGAGCTTGAGCAAGACTTAACTTTAAACTGCCAAAATGAGAAATCAAACCTTGATGCTACAAACCTTATTAGCCAGTTCCCATGGCAGAAATTAGTCATTGAAGATAACTGCGAACGGTTATTATCGATTTCTACAAGGTATAAAATGGATTGGGCATCTGCTCTGTTGTGGACAAATGATTCTCAATTCAGAGCTAAAGGAGCTATCAGTTGTTACTTTCAAATACTGATGGCAGTTGCAAGTCATGACTCTTGCCAGCATTTAAGTAAACTACATAGAAGAATCATGTCTATTGCCGACCAGTTAGGCTTTGATACTAATGAAAGACATGGCTTGTTTAGCAATATTGGAATAGGCACTTACGAACTATGGTCTGACTTCTGTGTTTACATAAACAAAGTCGGTCAAACAGACTTCGAAGAGTTTCTTGAGTCAAACACAGATATTCTAACCAACTCACAGCTTTTCCAGTTGATGGAGTGTTGTATTCACCCTGCAAGAAAAGAGCTTCTCAAATCTGCGATTACAACACTCTCACTAAAAAATGTTGCTACAAGCTCTTTAAATGATTTAGAAAGAACATTTATATCTGCATACCAAGCTTCTGAGTTTGACCTTGCACTAAGGGTTCTTGAACAAGCTAGTAATGAGCTGAATGAAGGTAGATTTAAACAACAACAACAACAACAACAACAACACAACAATGTTTTTGATGAGAAACGTAAATTAATCAAGTGCTACCAATACAAGTTAAACGTTACGTTATTAGCCGTTGGTCAAGAAGAATATGATTCTGATTTTCAATTGCACGTTAACAAGATCCCTATTCCTTTTAAACCTTCAGAAAGGCTCCATTACAACGAATGTGAACATTTTAGGCGTTACTACTTAGCACATTATCTGATTGAACATGATACTCCTAAGAGCATTCTTATTCTGGAACGTTTGGTCAAAGATGCTAATAACCCTGAACATCTCTTAATGATGTTACATGCATATCTCGCTAACCATCATGAAGCTTTAAACATAACTTTGATTCGGAAAATTTTAACAAAAGTAGAACAGTCGGCAGAAGCACAATGGTCTGTTATCCCAAGTTATCCATTGCCGTGGATATCTGGAATACTGCAAGCTTACCTTACGATTGATGACGTCAATTCAATGAGAAAAACATGGAATCTATTGAGTTCGGCTCAGAAAGTCTTCTCTCAATTACTTGTACCTTATTGTGAGTTATTACTTAAGCATAACTTCGTTAAAGAAGCAGATATCGCATTTTCAGATTATATGAGGTTCCTAGGTCAAAACGAAGGCCTACCGGATGAATTGGATAAAATAAACGACGATATAGTGAACGCTCTAACAAAGGAATCACCTGCTACAGAGTACATCGATCGTATAGCTGAAAAAAACCAAAGAAGCCCAGAGCAACTAGCAATTAGCTTTAAATTGATTAATGGTAGTAGTGTCGAAACATATGTAAAGATAACAAATAACAGCTCTATAGAAGAGTATTTGGTTCAAGCTATCACTGCGGTCTCTAAAGAATTACTCAGTAGAAGTAAAAGTCTTTACATTCCCGTTAAAGATGAGAAGTCTGAATATTCGAGCAAGCCAGCAAACGAAGACCGAATTAATCAGTGGTTTTGTAGCCTTTTTAACATGCGAGAAAAAAATTCTCCATTGAATTTTTGGGATCAAAGCCAAATCGGCAGCTCTGCTTCAGGAAAGGGTTCAGGGGAGGTGGATGGTGTTATAGTAAATAGCCATCAAAGTACCCGTATAGCGTTATTTGAAGCATTTCGTCTTCTTCAGTGGGGCACTACCCCTATCAATGAGCACATGGATAAGTTAGCGGGGTACGATCGAGAAGTATTTGAGACTGTATTTGTTGTTGTATATGCATTTGACAAAGATTTTATTTCCCTATTAAGCAAGTATAAGAGCCACATAAATCAACGTGTGCATGAAGGCTTTACCAAAGTGAATGGTTATTCTCTTGAAACTGTTAACGGTGAAGATTCTGATACCTTTTGGATGGGAAAGGAAAAACTAATGCGTGGTAATGTTACTGTTTCGATTTATCATATTGTCATTAACTTTAACTGTGAAAAAGAAAATATTGAACCATAAAGCTGCGTAAACTAATCATTATCCAATGAAGATTATTTGGGTTATTAGCCCCAAACGTAATTGTTCATCAAAACTAGCCTGTGAAATAGAGTTTTCTATACATTTTCTCATGCAAACGGCATTGGCGTTGTTTTTACTCGTCACACAAAATTGTCCAAAAGTTAGTTAGGTTTAACGTCTGTTTTTATGGAGGTGCTACGAAAGTGGAATTTATACCGAATGATTGTAATTGGCTCAAAGTCATCATTTACGAAAATTTATTTATGACCTATATAGGCTCTGAACAGCCGTTAGTAACTCAAAAATTAATGTCGGCTTTTGGCTAGCTGAAGAAGTCTCTAATGATCACTAGCTCAATGTTAACAAAGATACGAAAGCGGAAGTAGCATTGGCTTTGCTAACGACAAGAGAGCCGTCAAAGCAGTCACTTTTTAATTTAGAATAATGGACAATTTGTTCGGTAATTAAAAGCTGTTACTTACGATTTTAAAGTTTGCTTCACTTGATTTAAAATCAAGTAGATTAACCCTACACCAATAACCACATAATAAAAAAGGAAATATTGCTGCCTAATATTTATACATAATACTATGCATACCTTGAAAATATACTTTAATTTATTGATCTCAAACCTGTAATGTATACACTCAGTAAATACAGAGTTATGTAAATGGACATTCTAACAGGTTTTATATAATAACTTTATGCCAAACAGCAACTTTAAAATGCAAGGGGCCGTTTGGTTCTAAGCCTTTTTCACATCAATAAATGTAGGTGTCTGAGGCGAAATTTATTTTTAACAAGGACTTTACATGGCCAAAAAACCATTCGTGTTTAAGCCTTTATCAATAGTTTCTAATAAGCACAAAAAAGTATCTTTCAGTGAGGGAAAAAATTCTCATCATTATATCGATCTATTTGAATCTGCTCCGACTGGCTATTTGGTTCTCGATAAGTTTGGCTACATCAGCCAGGTTAATTTTCAGGCGGTCAAGTTATTGGGAAGCAACCAAGCTGAAATAATAGGTAAAGAATTTGTTTCATACATAACGGATACGCAAAAAGATATTTTCAACACATTTCTTAAAAAAACATTTGAAAGCAGTGATATAGAAAACTGCGAAGTAGAAATTCAAACAGGAAATCGCAATTTATGGTTCAGTGTCAAAGCTAACCTTGCTATAACAGGCACGCATTGTTTCGTAGTGTTGATTGACATTACAGAAAGAAAAAAAACTGAAGTTGCAAAGCAAAAAGCCGAATATCAGTTGGTTTCGCTAAACAGAAATTTTATAACCTTGTTAGAAAACTCTACTGACTTTATATATTACAAAGACATTGAAAGTAGGTTTCAGTTTTGTAGTCAGACACTTGCACAAATTACAGGCCATGAAAGGTGGCAAGATATGATAGGGAAAAACGACTTCGAAGTTTTCCCTTCAGATACTGCTAAAATATATCATGAAGAAGAAATTGATATTTTTCAGCAAGGCATATCACTACTTAATCAGGTTAACCCTTATTATGATGAGGAAGGTAAGCAAAATTGGGTTTCTACAAATAAGTGGCCAATTTTTGATGATAATAGAAAAACAGTTATCGGATTGTTTGGTATAAGTCGTGATGTGACTGCTCAGTATGAGAATCAACAAAGAACCAAACTTGCTGCTAGTGTGTTCTCTCATGCCCGTGAAAGCATCGCCATCACCGATGACAAAGGTATAATCATTGATGTAAATGATGCTTTAATGACTACAACGGGTTATCATCGTGAAGAGTTAATAGGACAGAACCCACGAATTCTTCAATCTGGACGGCAATCACCTGAGTTCTACATGGAAATGTGGAAAGCCCTGCTAGAAGAAGGTCATTGGTCTGGTGAGCTTTGGAATCGACGTAAAAATGGTGAGGTATATGCTGAAATAAAAACTATCAGTGCTATTCGCAATGAGCAAGGTACTACTACCCATTATGTTGCATTAGGTAACGACATCACCCCCTTAAAAAAGTATCAAGAGCAACTCGAACATATAGCCCACTTTGATGTACTGACTCATTTACCCAATCGTTCATTATTGGCAGACCGATTATCTCAAGCCATGTTGCAATGCACTCGTCACGAGCAGTCACTCGCTGTTGTATTCCTAGATTTGGATGGTTTTAAACAAGTTAATGATATGTATGGTCACGATGTGGGTGATGAATTACTGATTGCCCTATCACTGCGTATGAAAGAGGCATTACGTGAAGGTGATACCTTAGCTCGTATTGGCGGTGATGAATTTGTGGCTGTACTAGTTGATTTAACTACCGTTGAAGATTGCGAGCCAGTATTAGAGCGTTTATTGCTCGCAACGTCTAAGTCTATCGCTATCAATGACATTGTACTAAATATATCAGCCAGTATTGGGGTCACCCTCTATCCACAAGATAATGTTGATGCTGATTTACTGATGCGCCATGCCGATCAAGCTATGTATAAAGCTAAACAATTAGGAAAAAATTGTTATCACATATTTGATACTGCTATAGATGATGCACTAAAAGGGCAACAGCAAAAGCTTGAAGCTATTCGTAGTGCATTAGATAATCACCAGTTTGTACTCTATTATCAGCCAAAAGTTAATCTAAAAACTGGTATCGTTATAGGTTTTGAGGCGTTGATCCGCTGGCAACACCCAGAGCGAGGACTATTAAATCCAATCGAGTTCTTGCCTGTAATCGAAAATAATATCATGAGTATAGAGGTTGGTGAATGGGTTATAGAGACTGCATTAAAACAAATCAGCCTATGGCAAGTTATGGGTCTTAATCTCCCTTTAAGCATTAGCGTAAACATTTCAGCGATACAAATACAGCAAAGTACCTTTGTGGATACTTTAAGAACACTTCTAGCTGCTCACTCCAATGTTGAACCTCATTGCTTACAACTAGAGATTCTTGAAACCAGTGCCCTAAGTGATGTTCAACATGTATCAGCCATCATGAACTCCTGTATAGCGCTAGGTGTAAACTTTGCCTTAGATGACTTTGGCACAGGTTATTCATCTCTGACTCATCTTAGACGATTACCAGCAAACTTAATTAAAATAGACCAGACCTTTATACGAGACATGCTGTATGACGATGATGATTTCGCCATTGTTGAAGGGGTGATAGGACTAGCAAGATCGTTTAAACTTGATGTGATTGCGGAAGGTGTTGAGACAATTGAGCATAGTACTGCACTATTAGCGCTAGGTTGTGAGTTGGCACAAGGTTATGCTATTGCCAAACCTATGCCAGCTAGTGAAATCCCAGCATGGGTTAATGGCTGGAAGCCTATGTGATATGGTCAAATTAAATTAGTTTTGTTGGATCAATTGTCAGTAGATAAGCCAAGGCTAACGTCCGGTTTCGTATCTAAGTGAACGTAAACCTGCCTAATTCCAAGGACTAATTTAGGTCAGCAATGCTAGGAAGCGTCCATACTTCCTAAATCAATTGCGATTTAAATATCTATAGTTTCAGATATCTCAAGTGCGTCATCGACTTCGATACCAAGATAACGAACGGTACTTTCTAGCTTTGTATGACCAAGCAAAATCTGAACTGCTCTCAGATTTTTGGTTTTTTTATAGATCAAGGTTGCTTTAGTGCGTCTCATTGAATGAGTGCCGTAGGATGTTATATCCAAGCCAATACTTGCAATCCATTTTTTGACTATTCTTGCATATTGTCGAGTAGTTAAATGGTAATTGTCTTTTACTCTACTTCCAAATAAATAGTCACTAGAACGAAGTGATTTAAATGAGATCCATTTTTGTAGAGCTATTTTTGTTTTTTTTGTTATTTCAAATTGAACAGGAGTTCCCGTTTTTTGTTGAATTAACATAGCTCGTGATTGAATGGTTTTCCCATGAGCAATATCCGACACTTTAAGCTTTATGAAATCACATGCTCTTAATTTACAATCTAGTGCTAAATTAAACATAGTTAATTCTCGAAGATTATTGGCTAAATCAAGTCTTGTTCTGATAGACCATACTTCTTCAAGCTTAAGGGGGAGCTTTTGCCCTACAAGCTTACCTTTGTTCCAACTTGGTTTTGGTTGATAAAGTACAATGTTATGCATTATTTTACTCCTTCTTTAAGTGAACTATAATTATGAAACCATCTCGATTAAATTACTTGTTGGAGACACCTCATGACTAATGAACCTGACTGGATGAACCCAGCTAATGACCGTAAGACGCCATATACTGAAGAGGAGCTTGAGTTATTTGTTGATGGTTTTATTGAAGGCTTTGGAGAAGAGTGGGAAGACTTAAAATTCAAATTGGGCGTATCAATTGCAAGACAAAAAATTAAGGACGGGTTCATAGCCAAAGATGAAAATAATTTACATAATATCGAACCAGGTAGTGAGGTTCATTAGAGGTCGAAATAGTACATTTTTCATGAACTAGCGGAGGATCTTAACGACAACTGTTCGTTATGAAGCTGACGTTAAGTTTATGCTGCTAATGGCAAATGTGAGCCTGAAGCGGTCAAAAATAGGGACTAATGCTCACCTCAATTTAAGTCGGCAAAGTTGTCTTACCCCATTTTCGTGGACACACTATAATTGTTGTAGAGATACAACAGG
>OJET01000087.1_pt1 | contig 8865 bp, 8 predicted proteins | sample 1593941 | NCBI WGS metagenome assembly OJET01 (sample SAMN05416869, study PRJEB24817) | seawater metagenome | isolation source: Sea water | place: Canada:Atlantic | collected 2013-11 | reverse complement strand
CTAGCAGGGCGGAGCTTTCAAGCGATGGGCGTTTCACTCGTTATTCATCCTAAAAATCCCCACGTACCGACCTCCCATGCGAATGTGCGCATATTTATTGCTGAAAAAGAAGGTGAGGAGCCTATCTGGTGGTTCGGCGGTGGTTTCGACTTAACGCCTTTCTACCCAGTACATGAAGATGTACTCCATTGGCACCAAACGGCCAAGGATTTATGTGAGCCCTTTGGTAAAGATGTATATAGCAAATATAAAAAATGGTGTGACGACTACTTTTACTTAAAACATCGCGATGAAACGCGGGGAGTAGGGGGGCTTTTCTTTGATGATTTAAATGAATGGGGCTTTGAACGTAGTTTTGCATTCATGCAAGCCGTTGGTAATGGTTTTTTAGATGCCTATGTACCTATTTTAGAAAAACGCAAAGATACGTCTTATTCCGAGCAGGAAAGAAGCTTCCAACTATACAGACGAGGCCGGTATGTAGAGTTTAATTTGGTTTGGGACAGAGGAACCTTATTTGGCTTGCAAACGGGCGGGCGAACAGAGTCAATATTGATGTCTATGCCGCCTCTTGCTCGATGGGAGTATGACTTCCACCCAATACCAGGCAGTAAAGAAGATGCTTTGTATGCAGATTATTTGCATCCTCGGGACTGGTTAAGCGAATAGTCCTTTATTAGATAAGTATTAGCACTTGGCACCATCAATTGGTGTCGGTGCGAATCTTTTGTTTTCTTGATCCAGCTCAAATTTAATCATCCCTCGAATTCCCTCACTTATAACCTGATAAAAATATTGATGTAGATCAATAACGACTGGCGATTGCTCATTACACTGCCGTTAAAATTTATACGCAGAGGTAATAATGAAAGTCTTCAAAATAGTGTTATCCAGTTTAGCTTTAACGGCCAGCATAATGGGCGCAGCCAATGCCTACGAACCAGGTGACATCATAGTACGAGCTGGTTTAACAACCGTCGCTCCGGATGAATCAAGCTCAAATGTTACGGTGCAAAGCGTTGGCAATGTGGGCATGGGGGCATCAGTAAACAGCAATACTCAGCTAGGTCTGAATGCGGTTTATATGTTTACCAGCAACATTGGCTTAGAATTATTGGCAGCCAGCCCATTTACACATGATATTACGTTGAATAACACACTCGATAATGAGTTAGGGTTAGGTGACGGTAAATTAGCTGAAAGTAAACAATTACCTCCGACCCTCAGTGTTCTTTATTATTTCCCTATCTCTGAAACCATTCAGCCTTATGGGGGGGTTGGGCTAAACTACACCGTTTTCTTCGATGAGCAATTTGAAGGTAATCGAGAAGTACAGTCTTTTAATAATTTAAGACTTGATGAGTCGTTTGGTATTGCTGCTCAAATAGGCATGGACTACAAGTTAGATGAGCATTGGTTAGTAAACGCGTCAGTGCGCTATATCGATATTGATACAGAAGCAAAGTTTGACGTTTTGGATTTGCCTGCTCAAGTATCAGTCGATATCGACCCATGGGTATATTCGCTCATGTTAGGCTACAAATTTTAATACAAACGGAAGCGACGTAAGCGCGTCGCTTCCAGTTACTTGTTGCTAATTTAGCCTTTCTTATCTTCGTTCAGCACCTTTGCTATTCAGTCGAACATAATTTTACGCTAGTCTTGCCATACAAATTGATTACGACCTTTGAGACTATGGACCGATACGCAGTTTTTGGTAATCCCATTGAGCACAGTAAATCCCCTTTGATCCATACGTTGTTCGCCAAGCAGACCCAACAAGTTATTGAATATGGACGTCAACAACCCGATACTAACGGGTTCAATGATGCCATCAATACATTCTTTACTGAGGGCTTCATTGGAGCAAACGTTACTTCCCCATTCAAACTTGACGCATTTCGCTTTGCAAATGAACTAACACCACGCGCGAAAGCTGCTGAAGCGGTCAATACGCTATATAAGCGACAAGACGGTTCAATTTTGGGTGACAACACCGACGGGGCTGGCTTAGTTCAGGATCTTCAGCGCTTATGGGGGGAGTTGAACGGGAAGCGTTTATTATTGATTGGCGCTGGTGGAGCGACTCGTGGAGTCATACTTCCTCTACTCACTGCCAAGGTACAAAATATTCATATTGCTAATCGTACGGCCAGCAAAGCCCAGCAACTAGCGGATAGGTTTAAAAAAGAAGGGGCTATTACTGCTTCAGGCTTTAACGACATACCCGAAATACAGTTCGACTTAATTGTTAACTGTACCTCTTCTAGCCTGGATGGGGGGTTACCCGAGATCACTCCGAGTATTTTTACCAACGCATCATATGCTTATGACATGACGTATAAAGCACAAGCAACATCTTTTATGGTGTGGGCTGAAGAATGTAACCCTGACATTAGAACGGCTGATGGACTGGGTATGTTAGTGGGTCAAGCAGCCGAAAGCTTCTATGTTTGGCGAAATGTTCGACCCAAAATAGAACCTATTATTGAAATTGTGCGAGAAATGCTGTGAATCAGGCTGTTCAAATTCAAGATGGCTTCGAAATACTAGACGACATTATGGTTATAAAACTAATAGTGTCTGGGCTCATCATGCATTGCCATGTGCGCGGAATAGCAATAGGTGATATGGATGAATTTTACCAAGCGAATCAGTTCGACTTAGAAGAAATAATCTCCGAACTTGTAGAGAATGAGCAATGGGATGAAAACGGCGTTATTCACATTAACGCCAAATCAATGGAAGCCTAGAGTAAAACCTGTCAGAAAGCTCTTTCTTGAGCTTTCTAAGATACGCCTATACTTCTTCCAAATACTCATTTTTAAGCCTGACGTAGTTATCAGCCGATACTTTCAAAAATGCACGTTCAGAATCTTTCAATGGCCTAGCTTGTTTGACTGGGCTGCCTACATAAAGATAACCGCTTTCTAAACGCTTATTCGGGGGAACTAAACTGCCTGCCCCAATAAATACATCATCTTCAACAATAGCCCCATCCATTACGATCGCACCCATACCAACCAGAATGCGATTACCTAACACGCAGCCATGCAACATACATTTATGACCGACAGTGACATCCTCCCCAATAACAAGCGGATGGCCTTTAGGGTTTTCTTTGCTCACTCGGCTCACATGCAGCACTGAACCATCCTGAACATTACTTCTAGCACCTATCTTGATGTAGTTAACGTCACCACGTGCTGCAACCAATGGCCAAATACTCACCTCATCGGCGCATTCGATATCACCGACCACCACACTTGACTCATCTATATAACAACTCTCTGCCAGAGTTGGCTTTATGCCTTTATACGTTCTAATGCTCATTGTCAGTCCATTTTGCTGTGTTATGGCGTGATGATAACAAACTGAATATGTCTTGGAATCACTATTACTGTCTTAAAAATCATCGTATCGCTTTTACTTTGAACGAATTGTTTAATAATTCTTCAGTTGAACGCTTTTTTTAAATAAAGGGTTGCGCTCTAAGATTGGATCTCTATAATGCGCCTCTCGCTTCGGGACAGCCGCTAAAACAGCTGCACTGACACTGGTTTTAACCAGGTGATTTAAGACTTTTTTAAAGCCTTTAATCAGCGTGATGCAAGGCGGTTTAGTTTGGTTTTTCAGTTTGTGATTCATTTCAAAAATTGATTTAAAATTAAATAAAAATAACGACTTGACATCGAAACTTGAGAGCGTATTATACGCCTCCCGCTTAAGAGGGTCCACGGACAGCATCTTAAGCCGCTTCTAAGGAAGCACGCTACTTCGGTAGCAATGTTCTTTAACAATTAATAACAAGACAATCTGTGTGGGCACTCACTTGATGAGTGTCTACCAAAAAAATTCATGTTCGATAAATATTTAATTGAAGAGTTTGATCATGGCTCAGATTGAACGCTGGCGGCAGGCCTAACACATGCAAGTCGAACGGTAACATTTCTAGCTTGCTAGAAGATGACGAGTGGCGGACGGGTGAGTAATACTTAGGAATATGCCTTTGTGTGGGGGATAACTATTGGAAACGATAGCTAATACCGCATAACGTCTTCGGACCAAAGGGGGCTTCGGCTCCCGCGCAAAGAGTAGCCTAAGCGAGATTAGCTTGTTGGTGAGGTAAAGGCTCACCAAGGCGACGATCTCTAGCTGTTCTGAGAGGAAGATCAGCCACACTGGAACTGAGACACGGTCCAGACTCCTACGGGAGGCAGCAGTGGGGAATATTGCACAATGGAGGAAACTCTGATGCAGCAACGCCGCGTGGAGGATGACACATTTCGGTGCGTAAACTCCTTTTATATGAGAAGATAATGACGGTATCATATGAATAAGCACCGGCTAACTCCGTGCCAGCAGCCGCGGTAATACGGGGGGTGCAAGCGTTACTCGGAATCACTGGGCGTAAAGAGCATGTAGGCTGGTTTGTAAGTTGGAAGTGAAATCCTATGGCTTAACCATAGAACTGCTTCCAAAACTGCAGACCTAGAATATGGGAGAGGTAGATGGAATTTCTGGTGTAGGGGTAAAATCCGTAGAGATCAGAAGGAATACCGATTGCGAAGGCGATCTACTGGAACATTATTGACGCTGAGATGCGAAAGCGTGGGGAGCAAACAGGATTAGATACCCTGGTAGTCCACGCCCTAAACGATGCACACTAGTTGTTGCTATGCTAGACATAGCAGTAATGCAGTTAACACAGTAAGTGTGCCGCCTGGGGAGTACGGTCGCAAGATTAAAACTCAAAGGAATAGACGGGGACCCGCACAAGCGGTGGAGCATGTGGTTTAATTCGACGATACGCGAAGAACCTTACCTGGCCTTGACATAGTAAGAACTTTTTAGAGATAAATTGGTGCTAGTTTACTAGAGCTTACATACAGGTGCTGCACGGCTGTCGTCAGCTCGTGTCGTGAGATGTTGGGTTAAGTCCCGCAACGAGCGCAACCCTCGTGTTTAGTTACTAACAGTTCGGCTGAGGACTCTAGACAGACTGCCTGGGTAACCAGGAGGAAGGTGAGGACGACGTCAAGTCATCATGGCCCTTACGGCCAGGGCTACACACGTGCTACAATGGGGTATACAAAGAGCAGCGATACCGCGAGGTGGAGCAAATCTCATAAAATATCTCCCAGTTCGGATAGTAGTCTGCAACTCGACTACTTGAAGTTGGAATCGCTAGTAATCGTAGATCAGCAATGCTACGGTGAATACGTTCCCGGGTCTTGTACTCACCGCCCGTCACACCATGGGAATTGAATTCATTCGAAGCGGGGATGCTAAAATAGCTACCTTCCACAGTGGATTTAGTAACTAGGGTGAAGTCGTAACAAGGTAACCGTAGGAGAACCTGCGGTTGGATCACCTCCTTTCAAAGATATGGAATCACATTCGTTTGTAGATTCTATTAGAAATTTAAAAGTTGTTCAAAGCAACAAATTCAACTAAACAAAGTTTAGTTGGAGACGAAGTACATTCTTGATATCTAGTTTATAAAGATTATAATGATCTTATGAATAGAATATATTTATTAACAACATTAAAACGCAATATGGGCCTATAGCTCAGCTGGCTAGAGCGCTCGACTGATAATCGTGAGGTCCCAGGTTCAAGTCCTGGTAGGCCCACCATATTACAAGATGAACTTAAAAATAAATATAAGTACTTAAAGAAGTATTTATATTTGATTTTAATTAATCAAACGTTATTTTACAATTTACTGTTAAAGTCTTTATTTTTTCTAAAAAGAAAATAAAAATACAATTTTATAATACTATTTAATTAAATTTACATTTAATAAGATAGTAGCTAAAGAATAATCATAACAACATAAGTGTTAAATCATAACTAAGCAATTAGATATGTATTTGAACTTTAATTTATCAAATAAGCTATTAAGGGCTAATGGTGGATGCCTAGACTATAAGAGGCGATGAAGGACGTACTAGACTGCGATAAGCATTGGGGAGCTGTCAAGAAGCTTTGATCCAGTGATTTCCGAATGGGACAACCCGGCATATTATGTATGTCACATCTTCGGATGAGCGAACTCAGGGAAGTGAAACATCTCAGTACCTGAAGGAAGAGAAATCAATTGAGATTCTGTTAGTAGCGGCGAGCGAAAACGGATTAGAGCGGTTATATTTAGCATATTAGTTAGTAGAAGTAGTTGGAATGCTACGCGATACAGAGTGAAAGCCTCGTATACGAAAACTTTTATGTGGAACTAAGATAACGAACGAGTAGGTCGGAACACGTGACATTTTGACTGAATATGGGGGGACCACCCTCCAACTCTAAATACTACTTATAGATCGATAGTGCACAAGTACCGTGAGGGAAAGGTGAAAAGTACCCCAGTGAGGGGAGTGAAATAGAACCTGAAACCATTAGCTTACAATCATTCGGAGCCCTATGTTTTATACAGGGTGACGGACTGCCTTTTGCATAATGAGCCTGCGAGTTGTGGTATATGGCAAGGTTAAGTCAAGTACGAAGCCGTAGCGAAAGCGAGTGTGAATAGCGCGAATTAGTCATATGCTGCAGACCCGAAACGAAGTGATCTATCCATGAGCAGGTTGAAGCTGGTGTAAGAGCCAGTGGAGGACCGAACCGGTGTGCGTTGAAAAGTGCTCGGATGACTTGTGGATAGGGGTGAAAGGCCAATCAAACTTCGTGATAGCTGGTTCTCTCCGAAATATATTTAGGTATAGCGTCATGTAAATTAGTATAAAGGGGTAGAGCACTGAATGGGCTAGGGCTGCTTACCGCGGTACCAAACCCTATCAAACTTCGAATACTATATACTTTACCATGGCAGTCAGGCGTAGGGTGATAAAATCCTATGTCGAGAGGGGAACAACCCAGACTATCAGCTAAGGTCCCTAAGTCGTACTTAAGTGGAAAACGATGTGGAGTTACTGTGACAACCAGGAAGTTGGCTTAGAAGCAGCCATCTTTTAAAGAAAGCGTAACAGCTCACTGGTCTAGTGATTCTGCGCGGAAAATATAACGGGGCTAAAGTACGCACCGAAGCTATAGATTCGAATTTATTCGAGTGGTAGGAGAGCGTTCTATTCAGCATTGAAGCCATACCGGTGAGGAGTGGTGGAGCGGATAGAAGTGAGCATGCAGGCATGAGTAGCGATAATTAAAGTGAGAATCTTTAACGCCGAAAACCCAAGGTTTCCTACGCGATGCTCGTCATCGTAGGGTTAGTCGGGTCCTAAGTCGAGTCCGAAAGGGGTAGACGATGGCAAATAGGTTAATATTCCTATACTTATAATAGAGCGTGATGTGGGGACGCATAGAGTTAATCGAGCTGGCTGATGGAATAGCTGGTCGAAGGATGTAGGTTGTAGCACAGGCAAATCCGTGCTACACTCGACCGAGATCTTACAGGCCGAACAAAATCTTCGGATAGCGTTTGGAATCGATGATACTGTCGTGCCAAGAAAAGCCACTAAGCATATCTATTATAACCCGTACCGTAAACCGACACAGGTAGGTGGGATGAGTATTCTAAGGCGCGTGGAAGAACCCTGGTTAAGGAACTCTGCAAACTAGCACCGTATCTTCGGTAGAAGGTGTGCCTACTTTGGTATTAGGAATTTACTTCCGAAAGCTAGAGAGGTTGCAACAAAGAGTCCCTCCCGACTGTTTACCAAAAACACAGCACTTTGCTAACTCGCAAGAGGATGTATAAGGTGTGACGCCTGCCCGGTGCTCGAAGGTTAATTGATGATGTCAGCGTAAGCGAAGCATTTGATCGAAGCCCGAGTAAACGGCGGCCGTAACTATAACGGTCCTAAGGTAGCGAAATTCCTTGTCGGTTAAATACCGACCTGCATGAATGGCGTAACGAGATGGGAGCTGTCTCAACCAGGGATCCAGTGAAATTGTAGTGGAGGTGAAAATTCCTCCTACCCGCGGAAAGACGGAAAGACCCCGTGCACCTTTACTATAGCTTTACACTGCTATTGGGATATTCATGTGCAGGATAGGTGGGAGACTACGAACTATGGACGCAAGTACATAGGGAGTCATCCTTGAGATACCACCCTTGAATATTCTGATAGCTAACTGGGAACAATTATCTTGTTTCAGGACAATGTATGGTGGGTAGTTTGACTGGGGCGGTCGCCTCCTAAAAAGTAACGGAGGCTTACAAAGGTTGGCTCAAACCGGTTGGAAATCGGTTGTTGAGTATAATGGCATAAGCCAGCCTGACTGTGAGACATACATGTCGAGCAGAGACGAAAGTCGGTCATAGTGATCCGGTGGTTCTGTGTGGAAGGGCCATCGCTCAAAGGATAAAAGGTACGCCGGGGATAACAGGCTGATCTCCCCCAAGAGCTCATATCGACGGGGGGGTTTGGCACCTCGATGTCGGCTCGTCACATCCTGGGGCTGGAGAAGGTCCCAAGGGTTGGGCTGTTCGCCCATTAAAGTGGCACGCGAGCTGGGTTCAGAACGTCGTGAGACAGTTCGGTCTCTATCTGTTGTGGGCGTTAGAAATTTGAGTGGATCTGACTCTAGTACGAGAGGACCGAGATGGACTGACCTCTGGTGTATCGGTTGTTCCGCCAGGAGCACTGCTGGGTAGCTACGTTGGGAAAGGATAAGCGCTGAAAGCATATAAGCGCGAAACCCACCACAAGATGAGATTTCTTTTAAGGGTCGTAGGAGACGACTACGTTGATAGGTCACAGGTGTAAAGGCAGTAATGTCATAGCCGAGTGATACTAATTACCCGTAGGCCTATCGTACAACTTTTTCTTAATATTGTTTTTTTTATTTTACTACTTTTAGTTTTATATACTTAAATTTTAATATGTTAACTTATTGTGTTATGAT
>OJET01000084.1_pt1 | contig 8991 bp, 11 predicted proteins | sample 1593941 | NCBI WGS metagenome assembly OJET01 (sample SAMN05416869, study PRJEB24817) | seawater metagenome | isolation source: Sea water | place: Canada:Atlantic | collected 2013-11 | reverse complement strand
TGTCTCGTGGGCTCGGAGATGTGTATAAGAGACAGCCCTCTTTGCTACCCTTTTCAAGGACCTGAACTGGTCTTCCACTCCAGCTGAATCGCTGAGATCCCTGCGGATGTGGTGGAATTGGTAGACACGCACGTTTGAGGGAGCACAGTACAAAACCGTACGTGAGTGCAAATGCCAGGGGTAACACCCTGGTTTTTTAATGAGGATTTAGTTCCACTACGGTAAATATCGTGCGAATTCGTTCGTGCGTTGAAAAAGTCCACACTCATCGCGTTATTACTTGGCAACAAAGGCAGAAATACAAGCTCAAGTTGATCTTGAGCGAGAGCAGATACGACAAGGACTCAAACGACTACACGACAACACTTACAAACTTCAAGAAAAAAGCTATGCCTCTGCAACTGTCTACGGGGTTACTTCTATTGAGCAGCTTCTGCCTCTTGTGGTCACACGTATTGAAAACACTAACCGCAGGATAAAAGAAGGTAAAACAGGAGCATCATTCAAAGAGATACAACAATATCTTGCTGATGTTGAACCTCTTGCAGCTGCTGCATTAGCTGTTAAACTAACGTTTGATAAAGTCTTTTCATATAAAGACAAAAGCAATCAAACAGTAAATGTGTGTGATGCTATTGGTCTTGCTGTTGAGCAAGAATGCCAGATGCGTCACTACGAAACACATGCACCAGGCTTACTACATGTATTAAAAGAAAACTATTGGCATCGTTCAATAGGTACACAACAAAAAATAGTTGTGATCCGTACTTTAATGAATCGCTATGAAGTTAAACAATGGGATGCATGGGGCAGAGCTAATCGCATTAAACTTGGAGGCTGGTTACTTGACTGCATCATGCAAAGTAGCGGGTGGTTCACAAAAGACATGCAACAAGAAGGACGCAAACGTGTCCACTATGTTGTACCAACTCCAGAATTCCTTGAGATCAAGGACGCAGTAATGCGTGATGCTGAGTTATTCAGCCCACTTGCTTGGCCAATGCTCATCGAACCTAATGACTGGACACATGAAAAATGTGGCGGTTACATCTTAAATGAGGTGATGCGTGGTCATGATATGGTACGAAGAGGCGATCCGACATGTATACAGGGAGAGAGACCTATTGAGTTCTTGAACCGAATTCAGAAGGTTGCTTACCGTCTAAACCCCTTTACTGTGGGTGTAGCGGAAGAACTAGATAGATTGGAACGAGCTGTCGGTAAGTTTCTCCCTATTATTCATCATGACTTACCTCCTAAACCTGTAGATATAGAAACTAATAAAGAAGCTCGTCATAGTTATAATAGACAAGCTGCTGAAGTTTACAATCTACAAGCTCAAGAGTTTAAGAAGTCATGTAGAACAAGAATGACAATGGAAGCTGTACAAAGATTTAAGAGTAAAGATAAATTCTTTATTCCTTGGTCTTTTGATTACCGTGGTAGAGCTTACCCAATTCCTGCATTCTTAACACCACAAGATACAGACTTTGGAAAAAGTTTATTGTCTTTTGCTGAACCAGCTTACATGACTCCTGAAGCTGAAGACTGGTTAGCATTTCAAGTAGCTACTACTTATGGTCTAGATAAAGCTACGATGCAAGAAAGATTAGATTGGGTAAAGAATAATACTCATCTTATATCTTGTGTCGCTAGTGATCCTATCTTACACATACACGAATGGGAGGCAGCAGATGAGCCATGGCAATTTCTGTCGGCATGTGATGAGTATTACCATTGTGTGCTTAAGTGTGATCGTCATTTTACAAGCTTGCCTGTAGCTACAGATGCTACTTGTAGCGGGTTACAGATATTAGCAGGTCTTGCTAAAGATAAGAATACTGCTAGTCTAGTTAACGTATTACCGTCTGATAAACCACAGGATGCTTATGCTGTCGTCGCTCGTACTGCTACTCCTTACTGCCCTAATTCTATCCGTAATTATATGGATAGAAAGGTAGTCAAAAGAGTAGTTATGACCGTACCTTACAATGCAAAGCCCTTCAGTAACCGTGGGTACATCAAGGACGCACTACTTGAAAAGGGTATTGAGATTGATAAAGATGACTTGACAAAAACTGTCATCGCTGTTAGAAATGCTATGGATGAGGTCGTACCTGGTCCCATGGCTGTCATGACTTGGATTGAAGAGGAGGTTGCTAAAGCAATCGACTTGGGTAAAACAGAACTAACATGGTCTACACCATCAGGTTTTGTTGTTACTCAAAAGCTTATGAAGAAGGAACTAATTCAATTAGAATTACAACTGCTTGGTCGTTGTAAGTTAACCGTTGCTACACAAGATAGTGACAAGGTTGATAAACAACATCACAAGAACGCTACTGCACCCAACTTAATACATTCACTTGATGCTTCCTTGCTCCACTTCAGCGCATTGGCTTTCAATGCACCGATCGCTCTCATTCATGATTCTGTATTGTGTCGTGCTACCGACATGTCTACTCTCAGTGCAGTTGTACGAGAGACATATATGCACCTCTTTGCCGAACACAATTACTTGCAAGACTTCGCTGACCAGATAGGCGCGGAGACTGACCCACCGATTATTGGAGATCTAGAACCTAGCTCCGTAATTGATTCCACTTATTTTTTCTGCTAATGCCACGTAACATCCACAAAACTGAACAGCCTGTTGTCCTTGAAGGATATCAAGCTGTACTGAAACCAAGCAAGTTTGGCTATTCACTTGCTGCTCTAGTTGATCAATCAATGGTTGATGTACTAGAAGATGATAGAGTTGAGTCCCTTAAGTGGGCTGAGTCTAAACTAAAGAATCCTAAGCGTTCTACCCTTAAGCCTGAACCTTGGGAAGAAGTCACTGAAGGACAATATAAAGTAAAGTTCTCTTGGAATGAAGAATCTCGTCCACCTGTTGTCGATACTGAAGGGACAATTATTTCTGATGACAATACACCTATGTATGCTGGCAGTCGTGTTAAGCTTGCGTTCTATCAGAAGCCGTATATCCTCCGTGATGGAGTTACGTATGGAACAAGCCTTAAATTGGTTGGTGTACAATTGGTGTCTCTCAATACATCAGCTGGTGTAGATACCGGTGATATGTCTGCAGAAAACGTTGCAGCACTCTTTGGTAAGACTGAAGGGTTCAAGGCTGGTGAGCCTAATGTAACACCTACTGAAACCGTAGAGGATGAGGACTTCTAATGGCATTCCGATCAGGACTTGAAGAACGAGTTGCTGATCTTATGTGTGAGCTGGGTGTTAAGTATGAATATGAATCTACTAAGGTTCCATATATCATCCAGCATATCTACACTCCTGATTTTCTATTACCTAATGGGATATATTTAGAATGTAAAGGTTATTGGGAAGCTGAAGACAGACGTAAGATCAAGAACGTAAAAGAACAACACCCTGAACTTGATTTACGTATGGTCTTTCAAGCACCATATAATAAAATTAGTAAAGGATCAAAGACTACATACGCTAAATGGTGTGACAAACATAACATACCGTGGACATCATTCCACAATATCCCAATCGACTGGCTCCTCTGAGTTTGTAAGACATGAATCATGTAATAGTTGTGGCTCATCTGATGGCAATAGTATTTATACAGATGGCCATGGCTATTGTTTTGTATGCCATACTTACACTGATGGACAAGAAATAACAACACACATTCACACTAATTCTATTGTGCAGATCAAAGGCTCAGCCGAACGGCTGCAGAAACGCAAGATCAGTCAATCCACTTGTGAAAGATTTAAAGTATATCGTGATGGAGATAAGCTAAGGTTTTACTATCATGATCCATCTGGCATTGTAAAAGGTGCTAAGATAAAAACCAAAGACAAACAATTCACTTACGAAGGAGAATCACCTGGTACATTCTTTGGACAACATTTATGGGGCAGTAGTGGTAAGCGCATAATCATCACAGAAGGTGAACTTGATTGTGTGTCTTATGCAGAGATATTTCCAACTTGGCCTGTAGTATCATTACCTAGTGGTGCAGCAGGAGCCAAGAAAGCAATACAAAAAAACCTTGAGTTTTTACAAGGTTACAGTGAAATCGTACTTTGGTTCGATGCAGATGAAGCCGGTCAGAAGGCTGCTGAAGAGGCTGCGAGTGTATTACCACCTGGTAAGGCTTACATCGCCCGTCTAGAGGCTTACAAGGACCTTTCAGACGCCTTACAAGCTAGCGATAACAAGGCTATCGATGATGCATTCTTTAAACGTAAGGAATTCAGACCTGATGGTATTGTAGATGCTAGATCTTTACTTGAATTAGTTACCACACCACAACCACCAGCTGATTATGACTACCCATTTCAAGGATTACAGTCAAAGCTTCACGGGATTAGGCGCGGAGAGCTTGTCACAATTACTTCAGGATCAGGCCAAGGCAAGTCGTCCGTGTGTAGAGACTTGGCTGCTCACTTGTTATCGAACGGAGAACGGGTTGGATACTTGGCACTTGAAGAGTCAAACCGCCGTACAGCTTTAGGCTTGATGTCTGCTGCTGTAGGTAATAACCTAGCATTAGGGGAACATACCCATGATGAACTTACAAAAGCATTTGACTCTAGTATTAATCAATGGAACCTTTATCTTTTTGATGGGTTTGGTAGTTTTGATCCTGATATTATTTACAACAGGATAGAATACTTAGCTTCCGGACTTGATTGTAAGATTATCTTTCTTGATCACCTATCCATTCTAATGAGTGGCTTAGATGGAGATGAGAGACGCATGATAGACCAAACGATGACACGCTTACGTTCACTTGTTGAACGCACAGGTATATCATTATTTTTAGTATCACATTTAAAACGAGGATCATCCGATCAAAACCATGAAGAAGGTGCACGTGTTACACTCGGACAACTTAGAGGAAGTGCGGCAATCGCTCAACTTAGCGATGCAGTTATTGGACTCGAAAGAAATCAACAGAGTGAAACTAAACACTCTGATACAGTTGTTAGAGTTCTCAAGAATCGCTACTCTGGGGAAACAGGCATTGCTTGTCGATTAAATTATGACCTATCCACTTGTAAATTCAATGAAACTGCAGAACCAACAGCGTTTGACGCCACAACAGATTTCTGATTATGAAGCAATGAATGAAGAGTTTATTAAAGACGGTACAGAATTTCGCATTGATTTATCATTGCATAAACCAAACCCTCCTAGTGCAGAGGCAGTTAAACGTGCACAATTCGTAGACAAAACTTACCACTGGAAAAATGCTGATCTTCGATCTGGAGACAAACGGGCTTCTTAATGATGCTACTAAAATCCATTGTCTTTGCATCTACGACACCGACACTAAAAAAACGATGGTCTTTAATGATCAATCGTTTACATCAGCTACAGAAAGACCAGCGGCGGAACCTATTGTTCGCGGTATCCAATACCTCGAAGACGCTGATTATGTTATCGGTCATAACATTATTAATTATGATCTTAGCATCATCACTAAGTTTTATCCCTGGTTTAGACGTGTTGGTGATTGCTTGGATACTCTTCTGCTTAGTCGTCTTTACCACCCGAACTTAATAGAGATCGACAAACAAAAGACTTGGGATGGTATGCCACTCAAACTGTACGGGTCACATTCACTAGCTGCATGGGGTTATCGACTCAACGAAGCTAAAGGTGATTATTGCAAGGACGCAGATTGGAAAGAATGGTCTCCAGAAATGGAAGACTACATGATACAAGATGTTATTGTCACAAGAAAACTTTGGAACCATTTTCAACCATACCTGAATGGATCACGCTAGAACATGAAGCAGCAGAAATCCTCACACAACAAGAACTACATGGATGGTACTTTGATGAACGTTCTGCATGGCAACTTGCATCAACTCTCAGACAAGAGCTTGAAAAAGTTAATCAATTACTACGCGACAGGCACCCTTTCGTTGCCGGACCAGTATTTACTCCTAAGCGAGATAATCGGACCCAAGGCTATGTCAAAGACGCTCCATTTACACGTCTTAAAGAACTAAATACACAATCAAGAGATCATATTTCATGGATCCTGCAAACATTTCATGGCTGGACTCCAACCCAGAAGACACCTACTGGGAAGCCTATCATCGACGAACCGATACTGAAGGAGATTGGGACAGAGACTGCCCTTGCATTCCTCCAGATTTTGACGATAACGAAGATGCTTGGAATGATATCCGAAGGCGCGAACGCGTGGCTGAAGCTATCTACGAGTGCTAGTAGGATACATCATCATTGTTCTGTTGCTACTTCAACGTTTAGATGCGCCCATCGAAACCCAAACCTAGCTCAAGTACCTAGTGATTCAAGATTCAGAGAGCTTTTCTTACCAACTCCAGGTCAAGTCATGGTCGCTGCTGATTTGTCTGGGATTGAGTTACGTATGTTGTCTCATTTCCTTGCCAGATATGATGATGGACGGTATGCAGACATCCTCCTCAACGGAGATATCCATCAAGTAAATGCTGACAAGATAGGAATATCTAGGAAATTAGTGAAGACGGTCACGTACGCTTTTCTATACGGCGCAGGTGACGAAAAAATTGGACACAGCTATGACAAACTTCTTTCATCCAAAAATGCCAAGAAAAAAGGTAAGGAAATCAGAGCGGCATATATTGACGCGATTGATGGACTCGATAAACTCTTGGCGTCTATCAAGACAGCTTCAGAAAGAGGATATATCAAAGCTATCGATGGTAGAAAAATTATGGTGGATAGCCCACATAAAGCGTTAAACTACTGTCTCCAAGGTAACTCTGCCATCCTGGCAAAGCGTTGGATGCTTATCAATCAACAAAACATTAAAGAATTAAATTTATGTTGTTCACAACTAGCCTTTATACATGACGAGTTACAATTCGAGTGTGCCAATGAACAAGCAGCTGACTTATGTTCATCCTTGGTATTTAGCAGTCTCGCAGCTGGAGAATACTACAACCTCAGAATCAGAATCGATGCTGAATCAAAAACCGGAAACAACTGGAGTGAAACCCACTAATGAGAAGTAAATCAATGATGGGAGTACAAACTGTTATCCCATTCAAATCAAAGAAGACACGTCAAGGCACTGGTCTGCATAGTAAGCCACGTAAAGGTAAAAAGAAATATAGAGGCCAAGGTAAATGAAGTTATTTGTTGACGCAGATTACATTGTTTACAAAGCTTGCGCTGGTGCAGAATCAGACCTTGATTTCGGTGATGATGTAATTGTAGTTGTCAGCAAATTCAGTGAAGCATACGCAGCAGTCAAACGTGAACTAAATAAAATTAAAAACAAGTTCATGTGGGATGTACCTGAAGTAGTTCTTTTCTTTAGTGATAGTACTAACTTTCGTAAGGAGATTATGCCTGCTTACAAAGGACATCGTAATCGTAAGAAACCTTGTGGATACAAACGTGTTATCAATGCTCTCAAAGATGAGTACGAAGTAGTAATACTACCGACTCTTGAAGCTGATGATAGTATGGGTATCTACGCTACTAAATATCCTGGTAACATTATCGTTAGTCCTGACAAGGACATGCGACAGATACCTGGAACGCTCTACACCATGGATGAAACCGTGAATGTGGAAGAAGCAGAGGGACAACGTTGGCACCTTATACAGGCGCTTGCAGGGGACCAGACAGATGGTTATAGCGGTGTACCTGGCATAGGAATCAAACGAGCAGTAGCTTTGTTTGAAGACAAAGGTTACACTTGGAAGGCAGTTGTTGATGCATTCGCTGAGAAGGATCTTGGTGAAGATATTGCACTACAAAATGCAAGGCTTGCAAAGATTCTTACTAACGATGATTATGACTGGACAGCAAAACAACCCATCCTTTTCACCCCCTCCTCCGATTATAGAGTTGACAGTGGAACAGGACTTCAAGATAAGAAGGCTTGAAGACTTATTACCTAAAGCTGATAAGACCGATATTATTACTTTATTCATGGCGTTACAACGTCAGAACTTTGCCTTAGCTAACACCGTATCCAACCTAGTTAAAAAATGGCCGAATCACCTGAACACTACGGAAACAACTGGGAAGTAGGAGACTTCATCGTTAATCAGAACCTCAGTTTCTTTCAAGCTAATGCTGTCAAATACATTTGTCGTTGTGAATACAAAGGAGACAAAAGAAAAGACCTAGCCAAAGCAATTCACTATCTACAACATGAACTCGACAAAACACAATCAGACTGGGACGACACTCTTGAGTCAGGCAAAAGAATTTCGGGACGCTTACTCGGTGGTCAATTCACCGAATGGGACACTGATCCAGAAATGTTTGATCGATGAAGAATGGTCAGAGTTTCACGAAGCCTTTCATTTAAAAGATGAACACGAACAACTGAAAGAGCTTTGTGATCTTGTCTATGTTTGTTATCAGTTTGCTGCTAATGAAGGCTGGGATCTAGATGAAGCAATGGATCGTGTCCATAAATCAAACATGTCCAAACTAGATGAAAATGGACAACCTATTTACCGCCAAGACGGTAAGGTCTTAAAAGGACCAAACTACAAACCTCCAAACCTAACTGATCTACTCAATGTCTAATTATATCTCCCGCACAGGTCGGGTTCAATCATGGATCGATGATCCTACACATCGCCTACCAGTCAGCTGCACAGTATTTGTAGTTGAAAATGAAATGGAAGGCCCAAATGGTATTGAAGCCAGCTGGAGGTTTGCCTCACACGCTCTCAGGTATGGCGCAGGTTGTGCTATCCATCTCTCTAAACTTGACCCTAAAGGTTACACAAGAGAGTCAGGAGTTACTGCTTCTGGTCCTGTAAGTTTTGGTAAAATTTATTCTTCTTTAAATGAAATACTACGACGGGGCGGAATTTATAAGAATGGTGCAATTGTTCTGCACCTTGACCTATCCCATCCTGATGCTAGGGAGTTTATCAATGCTAATAGATCCGAACTACCTTGGGTTAAACGATGCATCAACATCACTGAAGAGTGGTGGCAGGATTGTACGTTCAAGGA
>OJET01000080.1_pt1 | contig 9214 bp, 8 predicted proteins | sample 1593941 | NCBI WGS metagenome assembly OJET01 (sample SAMN05416869, study PRJEB24817) | seawater metagenome | isolation source: Sea water | place: Canada:Atlantic | collected 2013-11 | reverse complement strand
GGTCTATCACTGTCGATTACTGTCGTAACTGGCATTTCAACTTTCTTTAAATCTGATGAAATATGGAAATTGAACATGGGTGCAAAGTTGAATTTGGAGACATTGTTCGCGGTTTGGAAGCTTGAATGTCTTGAAGCTAAATCTCTACCTGAACAATCGGATGTTATTAAAAAATATATCGAAGCTTCGAAGAAATTCTTACAGTCAGCTCAGAATATCACTTCAGCAAATACAGAAGGTTTTTTTGCAAATGTGAACCTTCCTCCATCAAAATGACCTATTGTAATTTTATGCTGAAAAATGAAAATGAAAATGAAGATAATGTCAGGAATGCGTGGCGTTTGGCCGCCAACTTCTTATCGTTGCTGCTAAGACGAGAGCCTTACTTACCACTATGTGAGAGTTCTTAGCATGGAAGCAGCTCTAGACTTCTACCCCCCGTTGTCGAGCCAAGATTTCAATAAAGCTCCGACAATAACACCTGCAAGGCCTATTACAGAGGTGCGCCACCATAATTTGTCTTTCTTACGCTCTAATTGTCTACTATGTAAGTTAATTGCGGTATTGATCAGTACAGATATGTCATCGCTAGAAAGTGGCATTCTAGAAACTCTACTGTTGCGGTCAGCTTCTGAGAGCTCATTTAACTCAATATCAGTAAGTACCTTATTCCTGTCAACATGGTAGTTCCGTGGATAGTTGCGCCGCCAAACCAATGATGCTTTATCTTTTTCGGTGTTAAGCCGAAAGAATTCTGGATGTTCCAAAATTATTGTTTCCCAATACTCCTTTTGATTTTCATCACCACAGATAGCTTGCGACCACCCAGCAAAGCTTCTTTTGTAAAACTTATATGATCCCATAGCCTGTATTGCTGACACGACATCAGCAAGTCGTGTGTCAGTTTTTATGTAATGTGATTTACTGGATCGAAACATGGTAGAAGTTCCTTCTAAGTTTTATTGCTAGTTAACATTAATTTCTATGAGGATGACACGAGTATATAAATGCTCATTAGTTCTCGGGAATTGTTTTTAATATTTCTTGGGTAGCTTCACTTACCAAATTACCGAAAAACATGCTTCTAGTAGAGGCGAATTTAACGGCTTTTGGAGTGAAGCACCTCTGTTCGAGTAGTCGTTTCCGAGCAGCATATGTTGGCTGAACCCGCTTGTATACTTCGAACCACCATTGATTATTGTATTTTTTAATTATTTTTGTTTTTATCCTATTGAAACGCTCCTTGCTATCAGGGCCCTCGTAAGAAACAAGCACACTCGCCCAGATCATTTTCCTATGTTTGGTTAAAGGGGAGAATTCTCTCTGAATAAGTTCGTCTTTTACTTTGGGATGAACGAGCAAAGAACCATCTTCTAACTTCCTTTTTATCCACTGCCTTTCCGCTTTTTCGTATAAATAACGTTTACTTTTGACGGGTAAAGAGGCGGATACTTCAGCCCATTTTTCGAGGTCGTCAACTAATGATAATTTTTCTATTGCTTCTGATATATCCATCATTCTTCGTAGCGAAAAAGCCTAAAAGATAGGCAAAAGTAGTTGGTCAAAAATCTGCTTTTATGGTGCAATTCAATGGTTTTATTCCTGCTGTATCAATTTGTTATTTTTGACTAAATTGCGAACAAAGTCTCTCCGCATCGGCTGAATGCATATTTGGAAATAGAACCATCAAGCCTTTCGGCTTTGCCAGGCTCAACTTGCCAAATTTAGTCCTTATTAGTGCCCCAGCACCGTATACATCATTCGAAATGCTTTTTATCAAATGCCAGGCTTCTAAATAGAAAGGGCAACTCGGTTGCTGTTGGTGGTTCGTATAAGCTTTGGACATATCTACTGAAAAATGAACAGCAAAACCCTCCTCAAGGAAATTAGTAGGGCCCACTGTAGGATCTAACAAGTGAACCGTCTCATGTGCTAACTCATATAGGGTCGTTGGCCAATATGTGCGTGCTGCTCTACTTAGTGACGCAAAAGCACCATCAAGTTCAGGAGTATTAATTATGACCGGTTCACCATTATCACTATTGAAAACAGGCTGGTAAACCTGCTTGTCACTCGCGGACGGTCCTAACCTAACCTCACATTCGTTTATCAAAAAACACTGCAAGCTCCAAAGAGAAACGTTATCGTCTTCAGCGCTAATATTCGGGAAGGGGTACATATCAAACTTAGAATATGGTTTAAAGCAATGGTTATTTATACCACCTCATGAGCTGAGTTTAAATAATCCATTTATTTGCCATGTTAATTCGATGACAAAGTTAAAAAGTAGAGCTCAAATATGATCCAAAACTTGGGCCTGCGAGAGTGTATGATCACGTTGCAACACAGGGGTCGAACTCCCCCCCTTTAATTTATTAGATATTTCATCGGCTAAAACTGCTTTAGAGTAGATAAAGCCTTGTATAACCTGGCAGTTATAGGAGCGAAGAGAATTTAGTTGTGCTTTATTCTCGACACCTTCAGCAACCACTGTTAATCCCAATTTATTTCCAATCTCTATAATACTAGATACTAGCACGCTGAAACGATTGTCATTTGCTATGGCCTGAACGAAAGACTTGTCGATTTTGATCTCAGTTACAGGTAAAGCGGCTAGATTTGCTAAACTTGAGAAGCCGGTACCAAAGTCGTCCATTGATAACCCAACGCCGATGTCCCTCAATGCCCTTAGCATATTTAATTTATCATCTGTTAGTTCTGATGTAGCCGTTTCTGTGATTTCTAACACCAAGCAACTTGCTGGCAAGTGAAAAGCATTCAGAATCCGCTCAACATATAGAGGAAGCCCGTCCAGGTTCAGATTAAGTTGGGACAAGTTAACTGATACCTTAGGAACATAGACTCCTATGCTTCGCCAGTGTGACATCTGCTCGCAAGCAGTTTTGATAGCCCAAAGTGTTAATTTGTCAATCTCTCCAATTTTTTCAGCTAATTGAATGAATTTTTCGGGAGAAACATTTCCATGCTCAGGGCTATTCCATCTGGCTAGTGCTTCAACCCCCATCACCCGCATTGTCTTAGGGCATACTTGGGGCTGATAAAAAAGTTTCAGCTGGGAATCATTGATTGCTTTTTTTAAGCTGTAACTAAGCAACAAACGCTCTTTTGATACACCATTCATTCCCTCGTCAAAGAAACCATAGGTCCCAATATGGGCTCGATTTTTTGCTATGTGTGCTTGGTCACAAAGGGCTTTAAAGTTTTCTGCTTGACCAAAAGCAATTCCCGCGCACGTTTCAATCTCGATACTGTACTCATTTACTTCTAAGACTTGAGTAGTTGAACCTAACAGTACTTCGCACAGCATCCTTAAACTATCCATATCCATTAGTTTAGTGACTAGAAAAAACTCTCCCGATTCCGCTCGAGATATATGGCTGGCTCGACCAGCGGTTGTTTTTAGGCGCTTCGCTGTCTCTAAGATGACTGTATCAGCAGCCTGAGAGCCGCAAGGCTCAGTTATAAGCTCTAAATTGCAGATTCCCAACGATATCACGGCAACTTCATCAGTGGTTTTTGAGAGCTCTTGGTGGACAAATTGCTCCATGTATCGGCTATTGAACAAACCGGTCAATGAATCATATTGAGTTAGCCGATCAATTTTCGTTAAAGCACCATGATGCTGTAACGCAAGCCCTCCCAGTTGAGCCAAAATAGTTAACGCTTCAATTTGATGTTCGTCCAATCTCTCTGGATGGACTACTGGCAATAAAATAAGCCCTATTAATCGACCAGACTTGCTGGTCAAAGGAGTGCTGTATATCAGCTTATCTTTGGCAAATGATTTTAACCAAGGGTGAAGGTCTGGAATTTTCGAATAATGGACGTAATGAGCCTTGCTTAATTCGTTCACGCGACTAGCGCTAAATGATTGTCCATTTAGCATAGCGAATCTGGGCAGGACGCCATTTAATAATGGGGGTGCGTAAATGGAGGCGAACGATGTGAAAGCTTTCAGTGGGTCTGAAGTAGATAACATTGACAATCCAACGCGCTTTAACTCTTCCAGCTGCTTCGCTTGAGTCACATCAGAAATAAAGACAACGTAATATGCCTTTTCATCAATAACCCAATCTTCGCTCATCTGACTACATGTAAAGTTAGCCCACACTTCTTGATTAGTTTTTGTTAATGTCGATACCGTAAAGTCAAAGGGCTCTTTTGTGGCGGTGAACACATCAATTTTGCGCTCATCTTCTGGGCTGATTGTTTCCTTGAATAGCTTATCTCTCGGGCGTAAGCCATAAATCTCGGATGATGTATAACCAAATATATTAGTGAAGGCTTTGTTGATCTGAATAACTTTATAATCACAGTCCAAAATCATTAAAGCCTTATCAAAATAATCTGTGACCGTTTGGAATAAGTTCTGTTGCTTACGAGATTCAATTTCATTCGTTATGTCACGTATAATCATTAATACCGAACTATCTTCTACGTTAGGTGCCTTTGAGGAGGTGATGCGCAACCAATGCGACTTACTAGTGCGGGTTATCCGGGCTTTTAGCTCATAGGTCTGTGTATTTCCTTGAACATTCACATCGGGCATAGTGATGTCTGAACATAGCGCATTTATATTTTTACCTACTGCATGCTTTGCAGTGATTCCAAACAGCGTAGCTGCACCAAGGTTAAAACTACAAATTGCTCCCATACCATCTAGCAATATGATCGGGAGAGTGATGCCATCTATCGCAGCCATCATTGACTCAGTATTGTGCATTGTATTATTCATGGGCAACTCTTATAGCTTTCAGAAGTGAATTTTCTATCTGTCTACGTTGTTTTCACCCAGAGTAAAACATGCGTAAGACACGTACCTCAACTTTCCGGATTTGGTGCATTTTAGCCTGTCACTTCGGTAAAAAATGTCAGCTATCATCTGAAAAGTTTTTAACTATATAGAAATAAGTACAGAAAATATGAATAAACAACATGTAATAGAAATCATGGCGTTAGCCTCTGGTATCACACAGCGCGAAGCCAAATTAGCTCTCAATGCATTTACCGACGCAGTTCAAGTAACGCTACAAAATAATGGCAAGGTGAGTCTCGTTGGCTTCGGCAACTTCTCTACGCGTCATCGTGCTGAACGCATTGGCCGTAATCCTCAAACGGGGGAGCCATTGACAATCCCCGCTGCTAATATCCCTGAATTTAAAGCAAGCAAATGCCTTAAAGACTCATGCAATAGCCTGTGATGATATCAAAGTCTGTTTGAGACCCTATTAAACTACCCCGTGCAAACTATTTGAATGTGTCTCACGACGCGATTCAAATAGTTTGTATTGCGATTTAAAATCGTGAAATATGCCGCACCATGATTATCTGCGCGGCAATTCAATAAGAATAGAAACCACTAAGCCATGAATCATTGCTGGTCAATGTCGGCTAAGCCTGATGCAGAACTCGTCGAAAACGCGTTAGGTATGGCTTATGAGCAACGAGGTCGCCCACAAAAAATCATGTTTCACACTGACGAAGGAAGCCAGTAGGGTAGCCGCAAATTCAGACAGCGGTTATGGTATTATCGGATAAAGCAAAGTATGAGTCGCAGGGAAAATTGTTTGGACAACGCGCCGATGGAAAGAGTATCCAGAAGCTTGAAATCAGAGTGGATACCAGCGACAGAATATAATTCTTTGCAGGGAGCAGAGCGTGATATCAGCCGTTACTTGATGGATTACTACAATTGGCACCGGCCACACACGTTCAATAACGGGATGTCTCCAGCAAAAGCGGAGAGCCAAGTTATTTTCCAGTCCGGAACTACTCGACCTCTACATCATGATCTACTCCAAATGTGGTCATATAAACCCAAAGTGCTGAATAGCTCTAGCTCTAGCTCTACTAGCTTAAGCTTATATTTGCATAAACAATCTAATACTTATAACATTTTGAAAAATCAGAGAAATAAGAAAAATGTTAAAGGTACTACATGCAATTCAAAGTCACGCGAAATGCAGCGAGTGTGTTTTATAGTATAGCGATCTATTTTTACCTTGTTATTTCCATTCTAGGCTTTAGTGAGTTCATGCTTTATAAGTATGAACTTTTGAGTGTAATAACCCCTACAACTGCAATAAGTTCAGCTCTAGTTTTTCTATTCTTAGTTCTTTTGAAAAATGTTGATTCTTTAATTAAATCAGAAAGGTTCTGCTTCCCACTGACATCAGCTTTGTTTTTGTGTTTTTTGTTCATTCAATTTTTATTTTTGTTACATATAGATTTGAATCTAGGCTGGATTGATCGAAATCCATTTACTCTCTCTTTAGCGCCTCTTTTTTTGTTTATCATATTTTCAGCACTTTTAATTAAGATATATTATAAAAACGTAGAGTCAGTTGACCTTAAGCGTATAAAACTAGTAGCGTTTATTATTGTTTTCTCTGGAACGGCAACTTGGCATCAAAGCTCCCTAAACATAGTTAAAAATGAGGAGACAATCGCAAGAGAAAGAGTTCATTTAGTTGAATCTATGTTAAATAAGAGTCTTAGCTCACAAAAACAAGCAATTGCTAGAATAAAAGAAAGGGTTGAAGGTCTCAGCTATGATAATTTCGAGAAACTAATAAATATTGACGTAAAAAATTACACAAAAGACTATGAATCTATTAAAGGTGTATTGGTAGTTGACAAAGAGTTTAAATTCTTTGTAGGTGACAACTTTGCAAAAACCTTTCTCGCTAATGGGATGCTTGAAAAACCGTCAATAAAAGCGTGGATGAGCCAGAGCTCAAGAGATGTTCAGTTTGCTGCGAACTCATTAACCTTGAACTCAGAGTTACCTATTATCATGTTCTTAGCACCTATCGAATTTAGCGACGATAGAAAGTTTTATTTGTTAACGCTATTAGATATGAACTTATTGCTGGAGAAGGGTTACTTAAAGCACATTAGAAAGTATGACACCTATATTGAGCTAACGCCTCAAGTATATTTCCCTGTAGACTTTAAGTATAAAAAAAGAATGAGTCTTGAAGAGCTTAAATCAGGCTATAATCATTTTATTTCTACCAAAATTTCTGTATTGGACATAGTTGAACATGATACATATAGTTTTATAAACAATTATGAAACCATCCATCAAAGTACAGTTATAAATCAACTTATTCTCTGGCTTACTTTTGCTTTTGTCTTTGTAGTCGTCTTAATCGCTGATTCATCTAGGCTTGCAGAGATCAGAGCTAAGTATGACGAGGTTACAGGTCTCCTGCGGTTAGAGGCAGTCAATCAATCGTTCAAAAACGTACAATCTTTGAAGGAGTTTAATTGCTTTTCAACTGCTGTCGTAAAGTTAGACTTTTTTGAATCCACTTACAACACTCTTGGCCACATTACTAGTAATATGCTTTTAAAGGAAACCGCATTGAGGATATCTAACCTCGCTAAAAATATTGATAATACAATTATTGTTTCTAAAGGGACTGGGGAAAGTTTTATTTTGTACTTTAGCAATACTCATTTTTCAGAATTGGAAGTGAAGTTAAACAAATTCCTGCTAGAGATTTCCAGAACATATTATTTCGAAAATATTGAATTGAATGTAACCGCCAGTTGTGGGGCAGTATATTACGAGCGGCTAGACTCTTTTAATGTTAATTATAATTTGCAGCAAGCTAATATCGCACTAGAGAAAGCAAAAGAGCAGGGTGGTAACCAAGTAGAACTCTATCAACAATCTATGGAGGATATCTATAAAGAAACTATTGAGATAAGAAATAGTTTGTACAAAGCTATTCAAAATAATGTATTAGAGGTTTTTTACCAACCGATACATTGCCTAGATAGCAAAGCTATTACAGGTGTCGAAGCGTTAGTAAGGTGGCCAGAGAATGGAGGTTGGATCTCTCCTGCTAAGTTTATTCCTATAGCAGAAACAACAGAGCAAATAGTTCGAGTTGGTGAGCTAGTCTTAAGTAAAGTTATCAGTGATATAAAAAAATATCCACAGCTGCAAAATATTATTGTGGCAGTTAACTTTTCAACAAATCACATTGTGAAGACAAGTTTTTCTAGCAACTTAATCACTCTGCTTTTACGAGAAAATATTTCACTCAAAAACTTTACTGTTGAAGTTACAGAGTCTTCTTTTAAGGAAAAAGTGATTTTAGAGAAGACTCTACAAGACCTGCTTAAATCAGGAGTAAACGTAGCTATTGATGACTTTGGAACTGGGTACTCAAGCCTATCTTCTCTTTCTAATCAACCTGCGAATATTATTAAGATTGACCGTGAATTCACTATAGGGGCAGAGGTAGATTCAAAGGAGAGGCGATTATTAGACACAATAATAAGTGTTTGTTTGGATTTAGGTAAAAAAGTTGTCGTGGAGGGGGTTGAAGATGAAAGGTTAATCAACTATTTAGTTAAGTATGAAGGTATTCGAATACAAGGATATTTTTTCTCCAAACCTTTACCTATAGAGGAACTAATCAATTATATTGAAAATTTTTGAAATAAGGTTTCCCTTCCGTCAATCTTAGCAGGTGATTATAACTAGGTAGGTTTACTGGAGTTCCCAAACTAAGCAATGCAGCTGTCATAGGCATTCACTTTCCTTTGCCCGCGTGTTAATTTTTCCCTGCTTTTATTAACTGTATCGTTAACGCCCCATTGGGCTGTTTATTTTAACTTATTCAATAAGTGTATTACTGTTACTCTCTTTGGCTTCGGCAACTTCTCTACGCGCCATAGTGCTGAACGCATTGGCCGTAATCCTCAAACGGGGGAGCCATTGACCATCCCCGCAGCTACTATCCCTGAATTTAAGGCCAGCAAGTGCCTCAAAGACTCATGCAATAACGCGTGATATCAACCAAGTCTGTTTGAGCCCCTATCACCCCCGTTCAAACTATTTGAATCCTGCCGCGAGGCTGATTCAAATAGTTTGAATTTAAAGCACATCCCTTATTCTTTAAATCTTATAGTGCTATCAATTTTTAAACATTTACCATTTAACTTTGATATAAGATTACCATTTATTCTTTTCGTCGTTGAGAAACCCTATGACTACCAATCCCACTACAAAGAGCATTAACTTACAACGAGCGAATTTTCGCTTAATATAGAGATTTATGATGAAATTAAACGCGTTAGCACTACTTATTTTAGCACTACATGCAACTCACCTTTTTGCCGCGCAAATAGATAACGAAACAGTGATGGATCGTTTCATTCGTTATGTAAAAAT
>OJET01000079.1_pt1 | contig 9405 bp, 15 predicted proteins | sample 1593941 | NCBI WGS metagenome assembly OJET01 (sample SAMN05416869, study PRJEB24817) | seawater metagenome | isolation source: Sea water | place: Canada:Atlantic | collected 2013-11 | reverse complement strand
CTCTTCTTCTAATTGTTTAATTTGTTTTTTTGCATCCGCAAAAGTAAATTTACTAGCCATTGTTTTAGTTTTAATTATTAATTATCCATCACAGGATATACAGTTTGGATCCATAGCTTTAGCCGCTATGTCACCTCTTAGAACTGATTCAGTTCTCATATAATAAAGAGTTTTTATACCCCTTTTCCAAGCTTCAAAATGGACTTTATTAACCCATCTTGGCTCAGCCTCCGCCGGAAACGCTAGATTTAATGATACTGATTGATCAATATAATCTTGACGTATTCCAGCTTGTCCAACTAACTCCAGTTGGTTTATCTCCTTAAACGTTTTATAAACGTTCTTAACAGACTCACCTCCTTCTTGAGTTAGTCGTCCGAGGTGGTCGTAAAACCATCCATCGAGTTCTTTAATTCCTTGAATGGATCCACCATCTTCCAAAATTTTGTCCCAAGTTTCTTTAGTATCGATTCCAATTTTTCTTAATACTTTTTTAAGTTCTTTATTTTTACGTATAAATGTACCTTTAGCAGATTGCTCTGTAAATACATTAGCAGCCCAAGGTTCTATTCCGGGTGAAATGTTTCCGCTAAGCTTTGAATTGCTAACAGTGGGAGCAATAGCCCTAAGGTGAGTATTACGATAACCACTACCAGCACACCACAAAGGTTCGCCATAAACTTCAGCAAGAGCCATACTAGCACGTTCAGACTCGATCTTAATTTGCGAAAATATTTTCCTAGTTTCAAACTGAGCAAGTAGACCTTCAAAAGGAATGCTCTTTTCTTGGAGATACGTGTGCCATCCGAGTACACCCAACCCAAGCGCTCGTCCTTTTGTAGCAGAACGAATGGCATTTTCAAAACCTCTAAGTCCTTTTGCTCGTTGAATAAATTCCTCCATAACGCCATCAAGAAACCACGTGGCGTCGTATATAAGGTTTGTGCCTTTCCACTCTTCATATTTTGCTAAATTTAAAGATGATAAACAACATACAAAGCTATGGTTTTCATCTGTGTGTAATGTAATCTCTGAACATATATTTGTCATATGAACTTTTAAGCCGTTGTCTTTATAGGCTTGTGGGTTATTTTTATTTGTATTCCCCTTAAAAAGGATGTAAGGTTCGCCAGTAGCTTTACGCTTTTGAAGTAATTTTCCCCAACGTTTTCTAGCTTCTCTATCTCCTTGTTCAATTCGTCGCATAAACTTATCGCCAACCACAGCGCACTGATGCATGTTAAGTGATTGCCTGTTGACATCTCCTTTAGGTTCACGTATTTCGAGCCACTCATCGAAATCGGCGTGATCAATGTTGATATTAACTGATGCAGCTCCTCGTCTGACAGATCCTTGATTAGTGGCAAGTATTGTCGAGTCGTATATTTTACAAAACGGCACAACGCCATCACTTGTTCCATTACCTGTTATTTTAGCGCCGGCGGGTCTTATTTGATTTATACCGATACCAACTCCACCGCCGTGTTTAGCGAGCAGCATCATCTCTAAGTTCTTTTGTCCAATATCTTGTATAGAATCAGCCACATCGATACCAAAACAGCTAATAGGTAGCCCACGATCAGTACCTGTATTGGATAACACAGGACTAGCCAAACAGAGCCAACCATTCCAAATATACTGAAAAAACGTGTCTGCCATTTCGGGTTTATATAATCGTCTAGCAACAGTTTTAGCAACCCTTGTATATGCTTCACGTGGTGTTTCATCTTGTAGTAAATACCCACCAGCGATAGTTTTTTTGTATACGTCCGTATCACCCCATTTAGGGTAATCCTCTCCTTTTTTCCATTCATTATTCCACATTTATATTCCGTTTATTAAGTGTATTATCCAAGCTATTAAACCATTAATATTTAAAGCAACTAAGTTCCATTGTTTACGTGATGATGTCTGTACTATTACACATATAAAACCCATAATAAAAAAAATAGGCTCAATAGTCCACTGACCTGCTATAACAAAGCCAGCACCCATATAACCTATACGTGATGCTAGCTTTTGATATGAAGTAAGTTTATTTGTGTATCGCATAAACTTTATAAGTCTATACCTCCACCTTCTCTTTCTCTCCATCTTCTTTTAATTTTTGTTTTAGCTTTTCTAATGCCTCGTCATAACCAGGCATTAATTTAATTGTTTCTAAACTACCAACAGCTAGATCTTTTAAATAAGCATTTTCATCTAGTAATTGCTTAATTATATTTATTGCTGCTTGTATCTTTTTTTCTAGCAGATCTGTTCTACTTTGTTTACTTCCCTTCATATAAATCTTTTTCTATATCTTTAATAGTTATATTACCAAATATCTTCGAAGTCTTCCCCTTCACCAGCTTTGCTATAATCCGTCGGCCGTATTGCGAAAAAATCAGTATGAGTGACCCCGCCGGTAAGATGATAGAACCAATCAAGATTAGCTGCTGCATCTTTGTCATACGTGAAATGGTTCCCAAGGTTAGTATAACCCAGTTCAACAAGTTTTTCATTTGCTCTCTTTTTTATAAAATGTGTAAGATCATTTGCTGATATACCTTCTATATCACCCATCTCAAACATTTTCTTAATGTATTTAGTTTCTAATGCTACCATGGTTTCTGCAGCTTTTACTATATCTTTTTGACATAAATTCAACAATTGATTGTTTTCACTGCACATATCGCGGAAAAGCTTGCAACCCATTTTACTGTGTAAGCTTTCATCACGCACAGACCATTTCATTTGTTGCCCGATACCCTTAAGTAAATTTCGAAGCTGAAAACTATACAGCACTGCAAAAGCACTATACAGACTAACTCCTTCAGCGAAGGCTGAAAATACAGCCAAGCTTTTACCAATGCCAACAGAATTATTACCGTCGTAAGCAACCAGATTATCAAATCTCTCAGCCGTTGCCGGTTCATGTAAGAATGCTTCATAATCTTCTAGTCCTAGTGTTTCATTTAAATAACTGTATGCTACCGCATGTATTGTTTCTTGCGAACCAAACATCATAGCCATTTGCTGTATCTCGTGCTTCGGAAACCATCCGACAACTTTCTGCGTCCAATAATCCGAGACTGCACATTCGGTCTGTGCGAAACCGAGTAATATGTTTCCAACCAAGTTTTTCTCTTTCTCATTTAATTTTTCGTTCCAATCTTTAACATCTCCACTCATTGGTATTTCAGTATGTAACCAAAATGCTTGAGCTTGCTTTAACCAACCTTCTGTATAATACTCTGGGTATTCAAAAGGTTTATACGCTATTCTTTCATCAAATAATCCCATTACTTATATATTTCTAATGCAAAGTCTATAAAAGGTAAGTATGCTACGTGTGTTGTTTGGTTGTCTTCTTCGTATGATCTTAATCCAAATAATATACCTGGATAAGTACCTATTGAAAAGCTCCATTGTTTATTCTGCTCTGATGCCATATTTGTCTTGTATTTCTATTAGTTCTTTATATTTTATTTTGCCTCGCGCTTCCCAGCTCCATTGCCACCATTTATCTATTTGACGCTCAGCGTATTTTTGTCTTGCTATCCTCTTCGCTTCGAAAGGATTAACTTTACTGTTTCGTCGCATTCTTTTTGATTTTGTGGTTTATATAGTGTTACGTTAGGAAACTGCGTCATAACAAGTCTTTTAAATAACTTCCAACGCATTGGAAATGATTCGTTAGCTCTACCTTTTGTTTCAATTATAAAGTCATCACCAATAAAATCAGGTGTGTACTTAATAGGTAGTATACGTTTGCAGCCTCTGTTTTTGTAATCACCTTTGCCGTTAGCACATCTTTCGTATACTTCATTATCAAAATGAAAGCCAGCTAGTAATACAAAGGTTTCACCTTCGTACTTAGATTTGATCTTTGCATTTTTCAAAGCCATATACATATAACGCTCAAGGCCAGATGCAAAGTTAATACCATCATATGATACTTTCTTTGACTGTACTGGCCCGCGTTTTTTCTTACGTTTATAAGGTCTCCGCTTCATTTATTTCTATATCGTGATAGTGTAAACCATCATTACCATTTTGACCTATAACGTTTATACGATTAAGCATTGCCTCTTCGATCTCATCAGTCAAACAACGTTTAGCAGCTTCAATGTAAAGCAATGCATCCATTAGTTCTTCTTGTACATCAACTAAGAAACGATTAAGATCTTTTTCTTGACCTTCGATCTCTTGCATCATTGTAGCTCCATACTTCTTTTGACCGATCATACTACGTTGATCCATTTTCTTAAGTACTGCTAGTACTATTTCGTCTTTAGTATCTATCTTCATAACGTTTCTTTTACAAATGTTCCATTAAGCATTTTACCTTTACGTGTAGCTATTTCAGTGTAAGCTGAATCAATACAGTCTTCAATAGTAAAGCCTTCTAGATGTGCTAGATTTGTAAGTACTACAACCATATCGCCAATGGCATCTAGTATTTCAGGTTTGTCTTGCTTTAGTATTGCTTGAGCTAGCTCACCAGCTTCTTCCTGTAGTTTAACATACTGAGTGTGTGAATTACCTTTGTCATATAAACCTCTGTCTTTTGCCCACATTCTTATAAGCTCAAAACGATCTGGTACTTTATCTACACTAGTATCGTATTTTAATTCAGGTTGAGGCGTGTGATGAGGATTAAAGAAAGCCTCGTAAAAAGCTTTATTGTATATATAACATCTTTCATTGTTATACATTGACTCTTTGACGTTAGCCATTATCCACAGAATATTTCGTTTAGTAATTTCAAACTGGCCAAATTCTGTATACCAAGTAAGACCTATGTTATCCGTAAGCCTGCCTTTTAATTTATTGACTGGACAAGGGAAAGTTGAGGTTTGTTGTGTTGCGTTTATATTCATTTTATTAAATAAGTGTTTATATAGTTTTCTATCGACCTTATAGCCGTAAGACTTTTGAAGTTCTATTTCACGGTCTGATATATAATCTATATCGTTTGACTGTTCAAGAACTTCATACTCATTCTCCTTATAGCCTTGCATAAGGGTAACTCTGGTATTAAGATCACGTGTAACACCGATCTTTTTACCAGGTATGTGGTATAAATAATACATAATTATAATTTATCGTTATATAAGTGCATGTTATGCGCATGGTGGTAATACCAACCAATTTGTAAATTAAGACGTCTAGCAATCATTTTTTGCAATGATGAGAATTGATACTGATCATTACAGAAACCGTACCAGATGTCATTAGAACGCATATAGACAGACATACACAGCTCATCGTTTATAATTGTAAACTGAATAGCATAAGTACAAGGCGTATCTTTCTTATATTTATCATATTCTTTACCATCGTATATACTAATAGCTGCATGACGTGTATTAGGGTTTGTTTTAAGCTTTGCACAGACGTAGTCTATTTGAGCTTTACGTTTCCATTGATAACCGTAATTACTATTTACTTTACGATCACTGTCTGCCATACGTTCCCATATCGGTGGTATTTTACCGTACAGCTCACCCAGCTTATCAATGCTAGGATCACCAGACAAATACCATTGCCATTCAGCTTCAGCATATTCTAAACTCCAGTTGCGCTGCTTGTTTGTGATGTGATTGTCTTCAGGGTTTACCATATAAAAGCCGCAATTAAATATAGCTTTTGTATTATCAAAATCTATACCGTTTATAACAACCTCATCAAGTAAAGCATCGTATGCTTCATCTGCGTTGTGAAATGTGTTTTTCATAATAGTATTTATAATATTCGTAAATCTTTTCCCATATCAAATCTTTAATGTAATGACTAGGATCTTCATGTGTTCTATCATTGTTTGTTATAACAATAGACCATCGCGTTTCGTTAATAGCTTTTGGTGCAATGTATATTTTATTTCTTATACACCATTTATAAGCTTTTAAATCTAACTCTGACGCTATGTATGTACCCATACTTATCTTTTTACTCCATGCCATTTATTCCCAAGGCATTGGTTCGTCATTAATATTAATTGGCTCGTGTGGTATAAAGCAACCAGACTTTGGTTCCCATTTAAAATGTGCTTCAGCTTGATTCTCACCAAGGTTTTGAAACTTAACCTTAAGTACCTTAGCTTTAACAGTTCTAGCTTCATAATCTCTATGAACTAGTATACCGTGATAACTAGCATCGTACCATTCGCCACCACCTTTAATGCTGTACATTGTTGGCTCTTCAATCTTGCCGTCTTTGTCTTTATACATTTTAGTAGGGTGTGCTACAACAAAAACTAAAACATCAAACTTCTTAGCAAACATTTCAATTTTTGTTAAGTACTCCATTGTGTAGCGGTTAACATCTTCTGTTTTACAGTCTATGTCTCTTACTTTATTAAATGGATCAATAACAAGGCATTTAATACCTTTACGTTTAACTAGCTCAGCACCTTTACGTAATACTGATTCAAGCGTGTATCGTTCCATGTCAATATGAAAGAAGTTTGCGTTGCAATGATCAGCTATTTTATTCCATCTATCGCCGTGTATATCAGCTGCGGTTGGCATGCCTTGCCAAACCTTACGCATTAACTTATGTGCGTGAAGGTAAGTTGGGACATTTTCCGGACTAGCAAACGCCGTTTTCCAGCCATAGTTTTGGTTATAGCCAATAACCATCTGATCGACAAAATCTGATTTGCCGCTACTCGGAATACCAGTAACAGTAATAAACTGACCAGTGTAAGTCGAAAAGATGTTATCAAAATTCTCCAAGCCAATTTGATATCCAGGTTTAAACCCGTTACGTACAAAGTCTGTGACTTCGTCTTCAATGTCCCTAAATGTCGTGACATTTTCAAGCGGGACTGGGCGTGAGCTTGAAATACGCTCTGCCAATTGTTGTTTGCCATGTTTCTGTAAATATTCGTTAGCATCCTTACAATCATCAAACGTAGCTATGTAGCATACTTCAGATCCTAATCGTCTTATTAGCTCTGCTTGTAATGCTTGACCTGCTTCGTCTGAATCTACAGCTAATATAACTTTTTCTTTATCTTCAAAGTAATCAATACAATTATCAAGATAATCTAAGTTATTAGTATTTAATGTAGCACCGTTAGGTACAGATATTGCATTTGTAATACCAGCTTCATGTAAAGCTAGCACGTCCATTTCACCTTCAACTATTACACAAGAGTCATAACCTACAATGCTATCAATATTATAAAATACTTTTTCAGCTCCTTTATATAACTTAAAATTCTTACGACCATCTCTGTATTTAACATTGATGAGCTGATCACCCATTATATAATTAAACTGAATTGTATTCTCGGTCTTGCCGGTCTGTGGCATAAACTCAGGACCCTCACCGCACCGAAGATCGGTAAGGGTTTTCTGAGATATACCTCTTGTTTTAAACCATTCAACAACTTTACTAGCTGGAGGCTTGATTTCTTTTGCCGCAGGTCTTACATAGACCTTTTCACTAGCTCCTTTACGTTGATACGTATGAAGTTGAAATGATGAATCACAGTGATGGCAAGTACCCAGACCACGTTCCCAATCATAACTAGCACATTTAGCTTTTTGATTTTTAGGTTGTCTATCAGACGAACACAGGGGACAAATCCCCTGCGTTTTACCTTCATCTAACTTATGTTGGTTGAACTGGTCGATTAAAAATCCATTAATCTCCGTACTGTTTACTTGCATATATTACTATTTAAAATGGTAAATCATCTTCTATTGCCGCTTGAACAGGCGGTGCTGATTGTTGCTGTGGATTGTCAAACTTTTTGACTTCTCCGTTAGTCCATACTAATTTTACATTACCTAAATACGTCTTAGCTTGTTTAGCTGCTCTTTCTTCTTTAGATTGAGAGACGATGACTGGACCTTGATTACCGAACTGATCAAGCTCATCATTTAATGTAATACTGATAGGTAGATATTTACCTTTCTTACCGATGATGATCTTGTCTTTTGGAATCTCATTTAAGTTAATGCTTGCTGCTAATATTAATGCCATTATATTGCTGTTTCAAATAGGTTATTAAACATAATTCTAAGGTCACCAGCATTCATACCGGTTCTTCTTCTAAAGTTATCTGCTTTTTTAGTGTAAGGATGTAGACCATCTTTAGAACTATTATTTACATAAAACTCAGTTGTAGGAAAATTCATTCCTGTGATTGCACATTGCTTAGATGTTACTTTTTTTCTTCTTGCCATAATAATTGGGTTTTTAAAGGGTTTTACTAATAAAATATTGTTTCGGATCGAAACTGTCTGTCTTATAAAACAGATCGTAAGCCTCAACGGCTCTTTTAACCTTGTCCTGCCCTGATTCATAGAATTTAGGGGAACAATCATATATACCTATTTGATGTGTCTTTTTATCTATTACGATAAACATAAACTCATAACCAAATAGACTACTATAAATATAAGCCTGACTGTCATAATTGTACTTAGATGCTGAATATCTAAACTTCTGAAGATCTGCTGTCGTCTTTAAATCGATGATCAGTTTTTCATCATGGTTTACAATATCAGCTTTACCTTTCCACATTTGACCTTCAAGCTCTGTAATTTCAGGTTGTTCATATTTAACATTGCCTGATCTTATTAAATCTCTACATACTTCGTTGTCTAGCATCTTTTCTGTCATTAATTCAATTTGATCAACCTCATGTTTTAATAAACACATTTCACCGCCTGAAATCTCCTTGTATGCTTTAGTATTTCTAGTTGTAGCTTCTACTATCTTAAAATTCTTAAGCTTGTCTGGCTCAAGTATTGCTGTGTGAAAGTATCCACCGACTAGAAACGCAGGTCTTTGTGCTTGCTGCTTTCCTAAAGCTAAGGGATTGGTTAAGAGCGTACCGATATCTGAATTACTAAGATACTTTTTACCAAAGTCTCCGTAATAATTAGCATCATCTTCTAACGCTTTTAATACCTCTTGCTTTTTCATACTACAGTGTTGTTAATTCTTGCTCTGCTTCTTTAGACAGGGCATACTTAGCTTTAATAGCTTCGATTTTACCTCCAGCTTTTACATAGTCTTTAGCTTTAGCTAACTGGTCAGCTGTTATAGAGGATTTAGTTTTTGGCACAAATTTCTTTTTGCCGTGATCATTGGTAGCGTCACTATCAGCTGTGTCATCAATTAGAAATAAATTACCTAACGCGTACTTTTTTGCATACGAAGATGCTGAACCAAATTGTTGTGGTACGTTCATACCTTTTTGGTTTAAGTCTACACCGACAATTGCTTTTGCATGAATCATATCTTTACCATCGCTGATGGTTGCTGTAGATTCCATGACAGGCATATTGTCAAATAATACATTAAGTTCTTCATTGATCGTAACTGTTACTCCTAACTCTAATAGAAAGGGTTTTGTTGCTTCTAGGATGTCTTCGGCTGATCTGAAGTTGTACTTGCCGA
>OJET01000076.1_pt1 | contig 9531 bp, 9 predicted proteins | sample 1593941 | NCBI WGS metagenome assembly OJET01 (sample SAMN05416869, study PRJEB24817) | seawater metagenome | isolation source: Sea water | place: Canada:Atlantic | collected 2013-11 | reverse complement strand
GGCGTACAACGCTGATGCGCCTAATAGTATGTCGCCAGATTGGGAAATATATAACAGCGCACCTGTTAATGGCGCGGTAGTACATGGTGATGCCACCAAACCTGAAATAGCCCCCATGACTAAAACACCGACATATGAGCCACCTTTTTGACTACTACTGACTTGGTTTAACTTGTTCTGCCAGCTGCTAGGTAAAGCTAAATTAAATACGCCAAACATTGATAGTGCCAAGAAGATAAATAAAACACTTAGGGCAATTAACACTACTGGATGTTGAAACATGGCTTGAAATTCCGCGCCAGCAATAGCCACTACAATACCAAGTATGGTGTAAGTTACGGCCATACCTTGCACGTAGAAAAAGGATAATGTGAAGGCTTTTTTAGTTGATAACTTATCACCCTGGCCAACAATGATTCCGGTTAAAATTGGATACATTGGAAATACACATGGGGTAAAAGACAGCAATAAACCACCAACGAAAAACGCGGCTAAAGTTAACCAAACACTGTCACTTTTAAGCATGTCAGCTAATTGGTGTTGTTCGCTACTACTTGTTTCCGTCTCAGTTGAGCTATTGCCCGTGCTGTTTGTGCTAAGGGCGCTTAATACCGCGTCATTAGCTGAAGTTGTTTTGATTACTTCAGTTAAATCTAGCGTTTTCTTAGTTGGCGGGTAACATAAGCCTTTTTCTGCACAACCTTGGTAACGAATGATGATATTGGCGTTATCACTTGCTTGTGCAATGTCGATAGTAAAATCGAGCTTGCCAGTAAATATTTGTTGGACACCAAAAAACTCATCTTCGTGATGCTCGCCTTCTGGCAAATTTACCGGAACAATAGTCGCATTGTTAACGGTGAATTTAAATTGATGGCGATAAAGGTAGTAGCCGTCAGCAATATTAAAGCTAACCTGTAACTTATTTTTTTGCTGGTGAAAATCAAAAATGAATGCTTCATCAACTTTTAAAAACTCGTCGTCATTACTAAACAATGACGCCGGAGCATTAAAAATTGAATCTTGCGCATGTACCACTGGTACATGACTAAAAGAAAGGCAAGTAAGAATTAACCAAAAAACAGCAACAACTTTTTTCATAACCGTTATTTTAAAGACTCATTAATCCAGTTTAAGTATTGATGATCGCCTTGCTGGATGTTCAACGCGATAACTTCAGGAGTGTCGTACGGATGTAATTGCTTAATTCTATCATTAAGCAATTCAAAATATTCACATTTACTTTTTATGAATAGCTGTACTTCTGTCTCTCTGACTACATTTTCCTGCCACAGGTATACCGAGGTAATGTTCGGTAAAATATTAACACAAGCGGCAAGCTTTTCTGTTACTAATTTATCTGCGATATCTTGTGCTATTGCAGAAGTTGGGCAGGTGCATAACGTTAATTGATACATTATCAAAGACCTCAATAAAAAACTTATTTTGTCGCAATCTTATATTATTGTAATAATGTAATTGACTGTTTATTGCACTTGCTCAATAAAATGAATAACAAAAAACAAAAGTTCAATTAAGTGATGTCACGTTTTTCAGTGTGTAAATATGACCTATGTCAGTTAATTAGCTGAACTAAGTCGGCTGAAAAGCACCTAAAATCATTGTTCGGTTGAAAAAGACCCGTGAACCCCCATATAAGTTTCACTAAAGATTATTAGGAGCGACTATGTTTCGTCTTTTATTTGTACTTTTTATTATTATCCCAATAATAGAAATCTCTGTTTTAATGCAGGTTGGTGCTGTTCTAGGTGTATGGCCAACTATTGCTATTGTTATTTTTACCGCTTGGTTGGGAGCTAAATATGTTCGCCAACAAGGGCTTTCAACCTTGAATTCAGTGCAAACCAAAATGGCACAGGGGCAAATGCCTTCCGATGAAATTGTTACCGGTTTAATGTTGTTAGTTGCGGGTGTGTTTTTGGTAACTCCAGGCTTTGTGACTGACTTTTTAGGTTTGAGTTTGTTAATTCCTGCCGTGCGTAACGGCATTGTTGGTAGTGTTAAAGCACAACTTAATACTCGTGGCGCAAATGGTCAGCACTTTCAGTTTCATACACATAACCAAGAACAAAGCCAAAATGACTTTTCTGAACCGCAGGAAAGCCCATTTCAAGAACATATTCAATCACCTCATAAAGGCAAAACCTTAGACGGTGAATTTGAGCGTAAAGATTAAAATTCTTAAGATGGGGCTTGTGAAGTTTTTTTTAATCCCCATCTTACTTTTACAAGTAAATAGTAATAAAACTAAATTCTTTATTTTTTATTAAATAGAACTTCCCAGGAGAAAGAAATGAGTATTCGTCCATTACACGATCGTGTGATCATTAAGCGTAAAGCAGTTGAGTCAAAATCTGCTGGCGGTATTGTATTAACAGGTAGCGCAGCTGAAAAATCGACACGCGGTGAAGTTATTGCTGTTGGCAACGGCCGAATTCTAGAAAACGGTGAAGTGCGCGCTTTAGACGTAAAAATTGGCGATCAAGTGATCTTCAGTGAAGGCTACGGCATGAAGACTGAAAAAATCGACGGTGAAGAAGTACTAATTTTGTCAGAAGCTGACATTTTAGCCATCGTAGAATAATAGACATTATCTATTAACCACTCATTTTATTGTATTGACCTAAATCGATACAAAAACAGAATTTAAGGAGTCATTAACATGGCAGCAAAAGACGTATTATTCGGCAACGATGCACGCGCAAAAATGCTTAAAGGCGTTAACGTATTAGCAGACGCAGTAAAAGTAACATTAGGCCCTAAAGGTCGTAACGTAGTATTAGATAAATCATTTGGTGGACCAACAATCACTAAAGATGGTGTGAGCGTTGCGAAAGAAATCGAACTTGAAGACAAGTTTGAAAATATGGGCGCACAAATGGTGAAAGAAGTTGCTTCTAAAGCCAATGATGAAGCGGGTGACGGTACAACAACGGCAACTGTTTTAGCACAAGCTATCGTGAACGAAGGTTTAAAATCAATTGCTGCCGGCATGAACCCGATGGACCTTAAACGTGGTATCGACAAAGCGGTTGTTGCTGCTGTTGAAGCGTTAAAAGATTTATCACAAGAATGTGCTGATAATAAAGCAATTGAGCAAGTAGGTACTATTTCTGCGAACTCTGACCAAACCGTTGGTCAAATCATTGCAACAGCAATGGATAAAGTGGGCACTGAAGGTGTAATTACTGTTGAAGAAGGTCAAGCACTAACTGATGAGCTAGACGTTGTTGAAGGCATGCAATTCGACCGTGGTTACTTATCGCCATATTTCATCAACAACCAAGAAAGCGGTGCAGTTGAATTAGAAAACCCATTCATTTTATTAGTAGACAAAAAAGTGTCTAATATCCGTGAATTATTAACAACACTTGAAGGTGTTGCTAAAGCGGGTAAGCCACTATTAATCATTGCTGAAGATGTTGAAGGCGAAGCGCTAGCAACATTAGTTGTCAATAACATGCGTGGTATCGTTAAAGTTGCTGCTGTTAAAGCACCAGGTTTTGGCGACCGTCGTAAAGCTATGTTACAAGACATCGCTACATTGACTGCTGGTACTGTTATTTCTGAAGAAATCGGTATGGAGCTTGAAAAAGCGACTTTAGAAGACCTAGGTCAAGCTAAACGTGTTGTTATCTCTAAAGACAACACAACTATCATCGATGGTATTGGTGAAGAAGCAGAAATTCAAGCACGTGTTTCACAAATTCGTGGCCAAATTGAAGACTCATCTTCTGATTACGATAAAGAAAAACTTCAAGAACGTTTAGCTAAATTAGCTGGCGGCGTTGCTGTTATCAAAATTGGTGCTGCAACAGAAATGGAAATGAAAGAGAAAAAAGCCCGTGTTGAAGATGCACTTCATGCAACTCGCGCTGCGGTTGAAGAAGGTGTTGTTGCCGGTGGTGGTGTTGCATTAGTACGTGCTGCTGATGTAATTAAAGACCTTGAAGGTATCAACGAAGACCAAACTCACGGTATTAACGTAGCTATTCGTGCAATGTCTGCACCTTTACGCCAAATCGCTAATAACTCAGGCGATGAAGCCTCTGTTGTATTAAACGAAGTACGTAACGGTGAAGGTAACTACGGTTACAATGCTGGTAACAGTACTTACGGCGATATGTTAGCAATGGGTATTCTTGACCCAACTAAAGTAACGCGTAGCGCATTACAATTTGCTGCCTCAGTTGCTGGCTTAATGCTAACAACAGAAGCAATGATTACTGACGCACCAGTTAAAGATGCTGGCGCTCCTGCAATGCCTGATATGGGCGGCATGGGTGGTATGGGCGGAATGGGCGGCATGATGTAAGTAGAGTATAAGCTCTAACCAGTTCTATGAAAGCCCGAATAGCAATATTCGGGCTTTTTTATTAGTTGTTTATAAATATGCTAACAACATTTTCCTGTCTTAATTATGTACTTCATCGGTCATTACGCTAACATGTTCATAACAATCAACCTCTGAGCGCTCATGCCCATAGTGAATAATGTCATAGTAAGGTTTCATCATTTGACAAAATTTCACTACCTTCTGAGTAAAAGCACAAGATAAATAGCCTTTATTGGTGGTTACCGTATGGGTGTCAATTGGGATCAAAAAATGAATAATAATTAAGAATTAACACCATAGCAGTTTGTTAGCATTACTTAGTACGGACTAAAATCATCTCTGAAAAATCTTCATCACCTGAACTAATATAGGACTCTTTTCTAAGAATTATATTTATATCCTTAGAAAACTCAAAACCCAATGAATGCTGGTGAGACTTAGCGAAATTAGTTAAATTAGTCGCATCAAAAAAACTAAAACGTAAATTACTGATTGGAGAATCTTTTGCCAACCGTAACCTCGGTTGATTTCCTTGAGGGCAATAATGTGTTGCTATTAAGTTTTCATTATCTAAATGGTACAAGGTGAGGGAATGTTTTTTGTCATTACGCATCCAAGTTTCAACTAATACAGAATTATTAGCTATTAGTTCAAAGGATACTGAGAAATTTGTGCTCTTTCCTTCTGCTTTATTCCAAATACCCACAAGCGACTTCATTTTATCAAATGCTTCTACCGAATTAAGTTGTGCATTTACTTCAGAAGTAATTAACAAAAGAAAAATTAAAAACCCTGTTATGTTTAACGATTTCATACTATATCCTTATTATTTAATTGATTTATTATTTTCGCTGATTTCATCAGCTTCTCTCTCATTTAGGGATGTTGAACAAAACCCCATTTACGAATAACTATTTTATGCCTTCGTATCCCAAGCCAGCTTTTCAATCGTGGTTGGATCTTCTCCGATAAGTGTTTTTACTATTTTATTATCTTCATCAACGAGAATTAAACGAGGAACACCTGCGTTAGCAAATTTTGCATATATTTCTCGTTTTTTATCACTTATTAATGGAAAATTAACTTTATATTCACTCGCAAATTTTTGTAAGCTCTCAACTGTTTCTTCACGGCCAATACCAACTATAGTTAAACCTTTTTGCTGAATTAATGACGACGCCAATAGCTGCTGAATGATGCGTTGAGAATCAGAGCACCAAGTCGCAAATAAAATGACTAATTTTCGTTTACCTTTTTCTTGAAAATTAATTTTTTGTTTATCGATACTTGTAAGCTCGGCTAGTGGTAGTTCTTGACCAAGGGTTACATAAGTTTGATATTTTGAAGTAGTTCTGATTGGTTCATCAACAGTATTACTACATGCAGTTGTGAGTAATAATACAGCTGTTATTGTGGTTATTATTTTTTTCATACATGACCTTTAATTATTAACTTTGGAGTAAATAAAGCATGATTAGTTACTTGAGATTGTATAAACAGAGATTAATAAGCTAATTAATTATATCAGTAGCTTATAACGCATTTTCTTTATTATTCACTTGATGAAGAAGGTTGTATTATAGTTAACCACACCAAACCAATGATAATAAATAAAGCGGCTCCTGAAAGTAAAAATGAATCTATATAAAATGGCGAACTAATCCATTCATGGACATGTTCATCGGCTTTGCTTCCAAGTAAGCTCTTATAGCGAAAAAAATGCTGTGTTGCCGCTACATTTGCACCGAAAAAGCCAATAACGACAGAACAGTATCGACTAATCCAATGGCGTGAAATGGGTAGTATTAATATCAACCCTAATATCCCAATAACGGTTCTTTGAGTTCTACAATAAGGACAAAGGTATACAACCCCTGTTAAGTCCATTACCCATGCTCCTATGCAAATCACAATTGCGATAAAGCCAATAATGCTAATGTTATTTGTGTAGGTATCAAGTTCGAGAAATTTCATAACTATTTTCCATTTTTTAATTTTTGTTGTGTGGGACTGGGACCTCCCAAAAAGTGTTATAAATCTTACGGTAAAATGCACTGAAATTTATGTCAGAATCGTAGAGTTGTGTATCAAAGTATCCCTATTCATATACTTGGGATACTTTGATACAAATTAATTGCTTTGCTTCAAGACAGGGTGACTAGTATGATTGTATATTAGCTTCAACAAAAAAATTTAGTAACTAAAATGAAAGCTATTAAAACTCACATTCTAATTGTTGATGATGAAAAGGATATTCGAGAGCCATTAGCAAACTACCTATGTAATCATGGTTTCCGCATAAGCACGGCCTGTGAAGGTAAAGAAGCTGATGCAATATTTGCAACCGCCTCTTTAGATTTAATAATTTTAGATATCATGATGCCAGGTGAAGATGGATTAAGTATTTGCCGAAGAGTTCAAGAAAAACATCAAATTCCTATTATTTTGCTTACCGCCTTAGGTGAAGATACTGATCGTATTGTTGGTTTAGAGGTTGGAGCAGATGACTACCTTACAAAGCCTTTTAATCCTCGTGAATTATTAGCGAGAATCAAATCTGTAATTCGACGTAGCCAAATGTTGCCGAAGAGAAAAAAACAACAAAGGGGCTTAGTTAAGTTTGGTAAGTGGCAAATGGATTTGTCTCAAAAAGAGCTAATAAGATCAGATGATGTTGTTATTCGTTTAAGTTCTGGCGAACACATGTTACTGGTTTCATTTATTGAGCATGCAGGTGTCACGTTAAGTCGTGAGCAATTGTTGGACTTAACTAAAGGGCGAGAATCACAGCTATTTGATCGTAGTATTGATAATCAAATTAGTCGACTAAGACAAAAACTAGAATCAGACCCTAAAATCCCTAAATATATACAAACCAAGTGGGGGGGGGGGTATGTTTTTTCTGCTGAACTAGAGTGGCAAAATTGAGGATTTTACATTTTTTAACACCCAAAACTATGGCTGGCCAAATGACCGTAATATTATTTGGGTCGTTAATGTTATTAATTTCAATACAGCTGATGCTAAAAATAATCCAAAGAGATACAGTAATAGAAGTGGCTAATCGGAGCTGGATGAAAGATAGAATAGCATCACAAATAAATATTCCAACCTATCTAAATATACCTGAATATAGGCAATTTATTACGCAAACATCTTCCTGCCATGAGGGGTATATTTTTTCAGAGAAAGCATACAAATTTAGCCACCAATCAAAAGAGACAAGACAACTTGAGAGTTCACTAAGCAAGGATTTGAATTGGAGCATTCAACAAATAAAGATTGGCTATGCCACACTAACAAAAAACGACTTCTCTTATAGTAAATGTAGTGATGGTTTAATGGAGTTCCCCATGAAAGGTATAGTCATTAGCATCAAATTATCAGATGGAAATTGGATTAGTAGCGAAGTTCATAACCATCATTTGCATTTTGATGATTTAATCAGCAGTACGCAGGATTCTATCATCGCATTTTTTATTATTGCAATTATTGCAATCACCTTTATTTCGAAACTCACTAAGCCGATGAATAACCTAAGCAAAGCAGCACAAAAGTTTGCTCAAGGACTAAATGTTTCGGAAATTAATGAAACAGGACCACCTGACATTAAGCGCACCATTCAATCATTTAACGTGATGCAGCGTCAAGTTAAAGAGGAAGTAATAAAACACACAGATACGCTCGCCGCTATGAGCCATGATATTCGTACCCCGCTAACAGCCCTTCGGATCAAGGCTGAACTAGTAAATAGCCCACAAGAAAGAGAAAACCTTATAGCCAGTATTGAAAAAATGGAAAAAATTACCACATCGGCATTGGAATATCTAAAAGGTGAAAGTAGAACAGAAATGATAAAGAATGTTGATTTGGCCGTTTTACTGGAAAGTGAGTGTAACGACTTTAGTGAAGCAGGAAGCAATGTTCGTTACATTGGCATGCCAAGCGTTTTGCAAAGGTGCCGACCAGAAGCATTGACAAGGGCTGTTAGAAATTTAATTGATAATGCTGTTAAATATGGGGGTAGCGCCACTGTTGATTTAAGTGCTTCACCGGAAACCGTGACATTATCAGTTATTGATCAAGGTCCAGGGATCTCAGAGAAACAGATTGACTATGTTATGGAACCATTTACACGATTATCCAAAGCCAGAGAAAGTAATGATGGAGGATTTGGTTTGGGGTTAGCAATCACAAAATCGATTGCCGAAGGACATAATACAACCTTGAAAATAAAAAATAATGCTACAGGTTTAATAGCAAGTATTACCCTTAATAGGGAATTATAAAATTCACATACCCTTTTGAATAGATGCCGATCAAAGCTTAATGCATTTAAATTACTTATTCACTATTTTGTTTTGAGTCGTTTCTTAGATATCTCGAATCATTATTTGCTCCCAACAGGAAGAAAACGTTGTGTGCGTTGAGTTGTACCAAAGAATTTCATATCATTGTATTTTTAGGTGCAGAAGTTATCATATTTAAGGTACTTTCGCCAAATCAAAAGTTCCATTTCATCATGTTGGTGGTGAGCCACACGATATTCAGGGTTGGACTAAAGAAAGTAATAGAAAGCAAGTTCACCGTATTTCAAATAAGCATTACCAAGCATAACCAAGCATTTAAAAAGTAAATGGCAGCCAGAGAATTCCTAAGAGCTGTTAAACAAGGATAAAATATAGTTGTTTTTTTGTTCACTACCTTTACTAATTTTTATTAGTGTATTTGTATCACTTTGGGGGGATAGCGCCATAGGAAAATACATTTAATGTCAGCTAATTGAAAAAATTATCAGAGTATTTCTCTTGTTTAATAGTAAGAACATGAATATCTATAATTTACGGTAGTCAATTTCTAAGAAAGGTAAAATTGTATAAGTAATTTAAAAATGTGTGAAATAACGATGTTTCATTAATATTCCAAAGGTTAGCTTGAGTGTTGAATCCTCAGGGATATAAAGTGGGGTCTCAGTGATATCTTCCATCTAACTATTACAATTAAAACAAATGCTTAAAATCTAGATGGGCGGCATGATGTAATTTATGCTTGATTAAATTTCCTCTAACGTCGTTGTTTATTCAGTCGCATAGAAAAGCCTATGCGTCGCTCTAAACGCCTTGTATGGATAATAACACCCACATCCATGTTCTTTTTTAAAACCAGTTTAGGTA
>OJET01000074.1_pt1 | contig 9793 bp, 18 predicted proteins | sample 1593941 | NCBI WGS metagenome assembly OJET01 (sample SAMN05416869, study PRJEB24817) | seawater metagenome | isolation source: Sea water | place: Canada:Atlantic | collected 2013-11 | reverse complement strand
CGTGGGCTCGGAGATGTGTATAAGAGACAGAGTTTTAGGCGTTGCCTGCGCCTGATTCTTTTTCCAATTGTTTTGTATCTTGCTTCCGCTCTTACTGTAGCGTTCGTTCTACCGTACCGTTTACCAATCCTAAAAGTGAAAGCCATGGAAAATCTACTTTTCGAAGGCGCTAACATATTAGCTACCATGAACAACGGATTTGGTATTACCTGTGAAATTCCAAGCTACATCACTTCGCTCTGAGCACTGGTCTCTCTCATTAAACAGATATAAAAAAACCAGCGGTTAAACTGGTTTTGGATGGTTCATTTGAGTTGTTACGCTATTGTCCAACACATTGTAATGATAGAGGCTGTATGTCTTCTGGAAGCTCCATATTTTCAGCCTCCCAAGCGTCAAGTTTTGCCTGCATGTTAATCCACATCGATACACCCGTGCCAGTTGCTATAGAAAGCCTTCTAGCCATTGTGTGAGAGCACTTTGATTTGCCGTTAACAAATTCGCTCAATGTTTTTCTCGTTACGCCTAGATAGCTTGCACCATCTTTAACAGTAATGTCTCGCTCGTCCAAAATAGTGAACTTAAAAAACTCACCAGGATGCGATGGTTTTCTAGTTTGTATCATCATAATCTCCAAACCCCAGTTATTTGGGGGGCTATAAATATAGCCATTGCATGTGAAGAAGCGGCTCAAACAGCTTTAATTTTTTTGCCGTGGTAGTCTCGGTAATCAACCAACACAGCACCATCATCCATAATTTGAAACGTAATCCGCCAGTTGCCATTCACTTCTATCGTATATACTCCTTTTCCCTCGCCTTTTTTCTCGGCAAATTTATTTCCATAGAGAGCTTTCAAATCCTTCGGGTGGTGTGATGCATCCATAGCATCTAGAATAAACCCTAGTTTTTGCTTGTGGTTAGGCTGTATACCACTTACGTCCGCTTCATAGAAAAACTTTTTCAATCCTTTATGTTTAAAACTTTTTATTGCCATGCTACATACCTCGTCACCTTGAATAATTAATAGTCTCGTTGTTGTTGTATCAACAAACTCATACCTAACTATTGAATTACCGCATTGCTGGTGACTTCACTATAGTGGATGTAGTTAATGACCTAACAAATAGTAACCCGCAACGTGACGCGTGTCAACCCTTCACAAAGTACGCCCCTAAAATTAAGCCTAATACCTGTAAGCGGTAGCGATACAAGGTATGGAAATAAGAGCAACTAGCTTTAAAACGCTTTTGAAAATAGGGGCTCCAAAAGCCGAAGCCCACTGTCGTTGCGGTTAGGCCGCAACGGGCATCATGAATTCGCTTAGGTTTAACGTTACCTGATAGAACGTTTCGTCGGTATTACCGCCTATCTCATTAACCATAACGACATTGTTAGCCAACCCTAGCTCGCTAAGTAAGCCCTCAATAGCAATGTAAATGCTCTTTTCGTAGTCCATCACATAAGCTGTGTTGCTAAAGATACCGTCTTGACCGATAGCGCTAGGGATTTCTGACGTAACGAACGGCATAATAGCCAGAGGAAAAATGAAGCCATGCTTTTTCATGCTCGTATCAACGATGAGTGTTAAAACCGCGCGGCTTGCCAAGCTAGGTTGAGTTGCAATAGTAAGTTGTTCACGATTGATTATGGTCATAGCGTCTCTCTGGGTTAGTTAAGTACAGAGCTAACGTGACACTATGGTAGGGGGTGGCAAATTATTGGGAAGAGATTAAACGGAGTTTCACAGGCACTTAATTAGAATGAATTACCGAATCCAAATACTTTCGCAAGTCCAGCATGTTAGTGAGGTTTCCAGTACAGAAATACTCTCTGGCAGGCTTGCCGCCAAAATGGGTACTCGGCTTATTAATCCAGCCATGGGCTTGCTCAGTTGTAGGAAAAAGTAAGCGCAGCGCCTTATATACGCCTAGTGTAATTGATACTCGCGCTAGCTGGTCTTGGGTTAATTTGGTAGCGTCTCCCTGCTTCCATTTGGTGAACGTGTCGCGACTAGGCTCCCCCATTAAGCGAAGCGCTTCATCGGTGTTCAACCCCCATTTATCGCATATATTGAAGAATACTTTCAGACTGGTTTTGGCAACCTGTGCAGTATCAAATTGCTCGGGTTGTTCAACCGTGCGGTCATGACGAGTCATAACCTAAATACCAAAAAACAAAGCAGGGCTGATATTGAAGCGCTTTGATAAAAGTTCGATATGCTTACGACTTAAAGACTTTCCACCAGATAACACTTGCGAAACCATGCTTTTCTTACCAATTTCATTTTCAAAATCATTGGTATTCAAATTATGCTGTTCCATCAATACTTTAAGGGTGCCCACTGCTGGATCACTTTCATTCACGCTTCGATTAAAGCCAACAAATGAAGAGGCTGTATCCTCGAAGCGAGTGATAGCATTCCCCAAGGCTTCGATTACCACAAGATTAGTATCATAATCCTCAATTAAGGCTTCCATAAGCTCCAAGGCTTGTTCAAGCTCATTGTCATTATGTATCTCACGCATGAACGGTGCGATAGTATTTAAACCAGCGGCCAGCTTTGTGACTTCTTTAATAGGAAGCATTATAGATAATCCTAATTGCGATATGTTTTACAAACTTTTGATAATGTCGAAACTCGGTAAAGGCTAATAGCCGTTGGTTGTTGCCACCGATATGAATCACGCACCACTTTTCTGTATGTTTGAAGCTATCTAAGCTTTTTGGAAACGGCTTTTAACTCTTCGGGAGTAGCTATTTAATAGATTATAGGTTGTCTCTTTACCAATAGTAAACTCTGCGGAATTGCTTGGCTAAGCAGCCAAGCAATCACCGAAAAGTAAATCAAACATATTGAGCTGAGACTGTGCTTGTTTACGGGGGCGCTTAACTAAGTTACATATCGCTTCACCAATAAATTGCGCTATACCCTCTCCCTGCTTCATATCAATCCCCTGCCCTAATCCCTCATGACTGGTAGTAATCGTGGTATCGGCCACCAGCATTGGGTCACATTGTTTAGCTAAGGCATGTTCTTTAGGGGTTAACAGGCGTTCCATGGCATCTTCACGCACTATCATAGGGGGCGTTGACTGGCGCTTTGCATATAGGCGGTTAATTACACCAATAGACTTTGCGGAGCCGGTTACCAATTGGCGCTTAAATCCCTTACCGTTTGCAGCATCCCGAATTGCTTTTTCTTTTAGGTACGTATTGTCTGACCACATTCCATCATCGTGAGCTATCGGCTCCATGATTTCACCTAGGGTTGCATAAGGGCGTGGGAATGACGGTATAGTGCTTTGTGTGTTGAACGATAAACCTTTTGATACGGCAATAAACCAATAGCGGGGGCGTTGTTCAAGTGAGCCTGATTGTTCGCTATCTAAATTCGCTTCGTACACGTTGTAACTAAGCGCCTGAAACGTCGCTTTGATAAGTGCATAGGTTGCACTGTCCTGTGCTTCAGGAACGTTTTCACTGACGTACACGGCAGCGTTAATACGGTCTAAGGCTTTCATCAGGCCGTAAGCACCTGCTGCATCTTTTGAGTGTTGCTCAGCTAATGTAATTTTGTTCTTTGTTTTACCGCTCTTTGAATGGCCTCTGCACGACAAAGAAAATTGGCAAATGTTAACGCTTGAGTATTCTTCTAGCTCAACCATCTCAAGGGCGCTATTGATGATTTTAGTGTCTTTGGTCACAGCTGGGTTATTGCGTATTGCAACATCAAGGTATTTTCGCGCACGGTCGGCTACCCATTTTGTTTTGATGCTATAGCCTGCGTTTTTAAAGCCGTGGTGCAATGCCAGTGTGCTCATGCCGATACCAACACAAAGCGTTCCTTCTGTTAACGCCCCTGCGTTACAGGCTTTTTCAAACGATGCCTCACGCTCCGCTTTACGTTTCTCACTTGCGTGTACTTTAATGATAACGCGACCGTATTCAGCATGAATTTGTACTTGCTCTGCTTCGCCTGTGTATTCTGCAAACTCTTTGTTGCAAACATCAATTACAGGCTTCTTATGCTGGCAACCTCGAACCGCTTTACCAACAACCGTAAGCGGTCCCGTTTCATCTATCTCTAATACGATACCTTGTGGGGTTGGTGTGCGCGTATAAGTGACGCCTTTTACAAAACCATTGCGAGCAAGAATTTGGCCCTCGATAAAGGTGCGTTTTGCATTCTTATGTGGTGTGCAAGCTAAAGTAATGAAATCTGACATGGTGCCCCCTAGAGCTATTTAAATAAATGGTGTAGCTGATAGGGTTAACGTATCTATTCATCGGGGTGTATCAAATTTAAGGGGCGGTTTAAGGAGTGGATTATTTACCTTTCTTTACATTAAAATCACTGACTGTCTCGCGAACAACCGATAAGATTAATTCAAATAGTTTTAACGCTCCCCCGCAAGCCTGTTCAAATAATTTTAATAAGAGACTCTTTTTTGCAGATTGTTTTGATTTGGATAAGTTAGCTCTAGGAAACAACTCAAACTAAACTTAGAGGTAAATATTATGCTTTATGTTGTATTGTTCATGCTCATTTTCTTCGGTTCACTTTACGTCCTTTTACTCAAATTGATAGCCCGTACGAAATTTGAGCGTTTAGAAAGAAAGATTGATGAAGTAAGGCGCTATATTGCATCTCAGGATGACGAAGTGCCTTATCACTTAGAGCGTGAAGTGTTGAATTGGGACCATGCAATCAAGACTGCACATCATAACTTAACCAAGCCCTATGGTTGGGTATTTACTTCTAGGAAGTGGAGTTCAATTGAAAGATTCTATCCTGAAGCTGATTAGTGAATAGAGAATGTGAAAAAACCGCTTTTCAAAAGCGGTTTTTTATACCTTAAAAAAATCTACCTTGGCGTTTGATATTGGATAACCTTAGACAAAAGCGTCGACTTTTCTGTTAGCTGCCGCTGCCATTCTTTCATCAGGTCGGGCCGCTTTAATTCACTTATCCTCTGCCTTAACCAATCCACATCTTCTTGGAGTCGTTCTTTTAAAGGAATTGATGCAGTTCCATTCAGTAGTTCTTTAAGGTTGCACATTGCCTCTTCATACGAGTCACAAGGGGAACCAAGCTCAATACCGTCAATAGTCCCAAAATAGAACTCATAAGGAACGCCGACGGTGTTTTCTGGGCGTTTGTAATTTGCGCTCAGCGCAAAATCGGTTAGCGCAATGATCATACGCTAACCTCCTGCAAAGCTTTCGCTTTAGCCACCAGCTCGTCCTCAATATCAAAGGAACTATGTCGTAACTTTCGCAATATCGCCCCTGCACGCTTCTCTGCGTCGTGGTAGGCCAATTTCTCGACTAAGGTATCTGCCGCTTTACCCTTGTTTCTTAAGCGGGTAACAGTCGCCTTTGCTAGCTGCAATTGACGATCGATATCGTCGATGGTGTTAATTTCACTTACACGTTGTTCAAAGGTTTTCACTGGAATTTCAGGGGTTATCATATTTACCTCATTTGGAATTTGGAAATAAAGCCCGCGTCTGCGGGAATGAATGGGTTTAGGCTAGGCTTTGGCGAACTTGATAGATGTCTTGGCAGGCTATCATTTCGTGGGTAGCAATGACGTGACCGCTTGCATTGATGTAATCATCTTGCATGTCTTGGCATTGAAGGCTTGATTTAGCTGTTAGGGATAATTTGCTGACTAATGTGTCAAACGCATCTTTACTTACATCTACAAAAGGTTGGGCTGTGATATCTGAATCAGTCATTGTAATTTCCTGCAGTTGGTTAACTGTATTCAAAGTCTCAAATGCTATGAACAGTGCAAAAAACTGGGATGGCCTTTAAATGGATTCTTTGCTCCAATACTTTATGTCGTCGTATTTTCAAGATTGTATTAGGTGCCTGACCAGGCGTAGAGCTGACCTTATTAATTGCTAAAATCCTGCCATATGTGACGTTGCTTTTGAGTCAAATACAGAGGATATTTTTCATGAAAGCAACCTTACAAAAAGCCCAGTTTGCAACATACAAAGAAGCGAACGTTATGGCCGAAATTCTAGACAATCAGGGGATTGAACACACATCGTTTGTATGCGGTGGTTTCATTGTTTTGTGTTGGGCGCAATTAGAAACTGCAGCTGAAGGGATCGGATTTACTCTATACGATGGGCACGATGCACCAAACATTGCTGGTAACATAGAGAATCATCCCGAAGGTGGTTTAAGCATTAATATTGAGGGCCGCGGTCTCGTTGTATTCATTGAACAATATCAAGGCGATACCTGCCTTCAGGTTTACGATGATGCGAACAGAGATACCCCCAGCCATAAGATTAAGCTTTCAGCAATTTGCGAGAGCGCATCTGGAGCGGCGGCATGAAACACTATTTAGTGAAGTACCGCACTGCTTATGCTGCAATAGCCGAAGATACGCGCAAAGCAGGGGTATTTTGTATTGGTGCTGGCTGGGTTGGTATCTTAGTTGGGAAAGACAAAATGACCGGATACACTGGGTTAGCCATTCTATTAAGTGGTTTATTTCTAAGCGCGATTGGCATATATTTAGAACATAAGCTGTCTACAGCAGTAACAGGAGAAGACCTATGAGCGTTCCTTTTATGATTGGTATATCCATAATGGTAAGTCTTGGTATAGGCATTTTAGTTGCGTTTAACTATCACACGAAGGTTGTTGAAGATTAGCCAAGAACACAATAAGAAGCCGCCATTTGAGGCGGCTTTTTTGTATCTCCCTGCGCTCTAAACTGACACAAAAACAGTTGAATCTTTAATGAGGGCGGTCACTTCTTCTGGTATCTCTGGTATAAGCCCTTTGCGAACGCCAAAGGAAAATAGCGCCTTAATGAATTCAATATCAGTCAAATAGCTTGTATCACCATACCATTTACGCCTGTTCGCCTGATAGAAACTACAATCAAGCGCGAGCTTGTCGCCTTGGACCTCATAGCAGCCGTCATAAATATGATAGTGCATTGCGTTAATTGAAACAGCCGGAAGCGTGAAGTGCTTTCTCGTGACTCGAAAGTTAAATTCTACGCTCATGACTGCACCACATAAACCAAGTAACCGCCCCCGCAAGGCGATGGCATGACGCCATAGTCTAAAACTGCCCTATTATTGATAGTTTGATATGTTCCAGTCGCTAAAGCCTTGTACGGTTTACAGCGCTTTGCTTTAAGCTCTGACTCAAAGGCGTGGCCATCGGCTTTAACATGCACTTGGCTAATCTTACAGTTTGGGTTTGTAAGGTTATGCATTTCTTTTCTTAGCCATGCGCTTGCAACTGAACGGGGATTTTTGTATCCAGTGCCAATAATCGAGCGAGGTGTGATTTGCTTGTTCAGTAACGCGGCTAAATCTAGGGTAAGGGATTGGAATGTATTGCTCATGGTTAGGCTTCCTGTGAGTAAGTGACCGGGTTAAAGGTATATTTGAGTCCAGTATCGAATTGACTACCAGTAATGCCGTTTATAAGCTCCCAACTCACTGATTTATCAATAGGACAGTTTGGCTCAAGCTCCGCTGTGACCGAGTAGAGTTCGTATCGTTGCCCTCCAGCTCTTTCGACTAAATGGCCTTGGTCAATAATGACGAACGGCTTTTGCTCATGATCATGTACGTATAGACGACAATTACTGCGGTCATGGCGTGTTGCAGTTAAGAGTTTCAGCATAAATATCTCGCGGTAGTTAAGGTATCCATAACGTGCCAGCGCAATAGAAAACTGCATATTTAAGGCCGAAGCCCATTAACCATGTATTTGGTACACCGTTAAGCGGTAGCGAAAAGAGGTGGGAAGTTTTGAGGACCGGCAAACAGGAAGGAGCAAGAGGCCAATAATTTGGCCTCGTGAGGATTGGTTAAAATTCGATTTCCTCGAACGTCATTAATGTTTGCGGTTTTGCCAAGGAAGCAATAAGCCTGGCTGTAGCAATGTCTTCCTCTTTTTTGGTGTTTTGCATAATACGCTCTGCAAAGTCTTCAGCCTTAAGCTTTTCAAACGGAGCGACCAAATGCGCATAGGCTTTAACGCCCTCCACTATAACTTCTCGGTCGTCGCAAACTATTTCAGGAGTCCAAGAGATGCCGAGAAACGGGCAACGAGAGATGGTCACCGGTACGCCTGCTTGAACATCCGTTCTGAGCTTCATAAGCTCTATTATCGACTTAGAAACCATTTCAGTATCATGGCCTGTAGCGGTATACGTTACTGAGTAAGTGCAAGGGGTTGTCTGTGTCACGTAGTGAACTTTGGTGGCGATGCCGGAAACTCTTAAGTAATAGCTCACAGTGTCTAAGATAGCGTTATTTAACTTGATATGCTCAGCAGAAATGTTAAACCATGCGTTATTGTCTGAACCTTGCAATGCAGTACTAGTGAAGTGAATAAGAGTGCATTTATTATCTACGATGATTGTTAATTGAGATGCCATGTTATTGATTCCATTTGTTGTTAAAGACACAGTAAACGTGCCAACAAAAGCTAAATGCGCAAATAAAGGGGGGAGCTGACAGGGCGGCAAACCTGCCTCCCTGGCCATCTGATAATTAGTAAAAGCCCAACTCTCCTTTCGAGTCATCAAGCAGCCAGCGTTTAATGGGATGAGTAATGTAAATACCGCCATTAGCACAAGCACGCTCACCAAAAAACCAGAATCGGCCATCTGTTCTTCCCAAAGGGGATAGTTTTGATGCGGGAGCGGGCGAGAAATACCCCCCAGAGATAGAGAAAGACAAATCCCTTAAATCACCACTCAAGGGGTACATAAATGCACTACCGTTCATACAAATGTGAACGCCCCCTTCGTTGTCAATGCGGTCAATAATAGCGTTTTCATAAACCTTGCCATTGCTTGTTATGACCTTCACACGATGCCCTACCAATGGCACCTCTGACGCATTGAGAGAGTCGATAGCCAATCTGTACTGCTCTGCTTTCTCCACCAGCGCCTTATCGAACCGATTAGCGTAATTTAAATTCCCCTTAACCAAAGAAAATAACGAGCCTATCTGTGCAAACGAAAGGCCATTTAAATTGGTGCGATATTCGCTCATTAGGTTAGTTGTGTATTTGGATTGGATTGTGCGGAAAATACTCATGGTGTTGCCCTTGGTGTTATGAAAGTAGGGCTAACGTCTCAGCTTTTAGAAGTGGTGCAAATTAAGTGGATACCCCACCAGCTCGATGGGCGGGGTCATTTGGGGTTAGTGATCAAGTCCTGCAGCGATAAGTGTTAAATCTCGTAAAACATCTGGATTTTCAGGAAATGCATTAACGTATATAACGCGCTTAGCGACTCCAGTAAGCTTGTCCATGCAATCCATGAAACAAGACTCGAATCGACGAGCATCAGCAAGGTACTGCTCAACCGAATGAGAATATTGACGATCTTCATCTGCAAAGACCACACTCTTGATGAAGCTCGCATCTTTTGGGTGACGAAGTAACACAATATCGTCATACAAATGAGACTGGGAGTAAGTTTCATTGAAGCGGTCTATGTAACGCTGTATGCCGTCAAAACAAAGTTGCTTGTTGGGGGCGTAAAGGGCTTGGTAGGCAAGAGGATCAATGATGCAACGGTCAAATACCGCTTTCTCAATCCGGTTAGCAACACAGACATGATGACCTGTCACATAACCGCTGAACGTCAGTTCTGATAATTCCCCCAATGGCTTTCGTAGTATGCTGTCATTTATGGGAAACATTAAACGTGCAATTTCTGGAAGAATGAAAAAACCAAGCCTGTCTCTTATACACATCTCCGAGCCCACGAGACAGGCAGAAATCTCGTA
>OJET01000073.1_pt1 | contig 10035 bp, 5 predicted proteins | sample 1593941 | NCBI WGS metagenome assembly OJET01 (sample SAMN05416869, study PRJEB24817) | seawater metagenome | isolation source: Sea water | place: Canada:Atlantic | collected 2013-11 | reverse complement strand
ACCTGCGACCGCCTGGTTCGTAGCCAGGTACTCTATCCAGCTGAGCTACGCGTCCATTTTAAACCGTTTATTAATATCTCTAGTTTAAGAGATAGAGAACTAAATATTATCTACTTAGGTAAACAACCTAGTAAATACTACCTACATTCACAATGAACTATTTCATCATCGTTGTTCAAACGATGCCAATCTAAGAAGAATGGCGGAGAGGGAGGGATTCGAACCCTCGAACCGGGATAAACCAGTTACTCCCTTAGCAGGGGAGCGCCTTCGGCCACTCGGCCACCTCTCCAATGGGTGCGAATAATAAGGGATTATAAAAATAAGTCAAACTTTTTTCTGTATTTATTTCTATTTTTTGACTGTTTGCTGAGAATTCAAACAACACGCTCGATTTTCAAACATTATCGACTAAAAAAACCATGGAAACGATGTGGGATTTTTTATTGTTAGATCAAAAAAGCCGACTAATGTCGGCTTTAATTATGAGAAGGTAATTAGAACTTGTTCCCTGAGGATTCGCCCTCGGCTTTTTCCGATTGTATTCTCATATAGATTTCTTCACGATGAACTGACACTTCCTTTGGAGCATTCACACCAATACGTACTTGGTTACCTTTGACTCCTAACACTGTCACTGTGACGTCGTCTCCGATCATCAACGTTTCACCAACTCGACGAGTTAATATTAACATCCTAATTTCCTTTATGTTTAAAAACGAGATCCACTAAATATTTATAAGCTAGTAACAAATTAAATTTAGTCTAAATTTTGCAAAAGTGCACTAAAGATCACAATAAGTACTTAAAATACTTATCAAACATTGAATATTCCTAAGACAATGCCGAATTCTTAGTGTTGAACAGAAAACTGGTAAAAGCCAGTGTAAACTGCATTTGCATGCATTAACGCTTATTTTAACAACCTTGATGAAACAATAAACACCAAAATGGTAATTTTTTGTAATTTAAGTCAACTTTTTATCACAAAAGGCTGACAGCAACCTTCTAATTTACACGTTGTTAACAATAAGACCTTGAAGATAGATAAAAAATTCATATCAATTTGTAATTGTTAAAATAAAGTTTACTAAATTTATCGTTACATCTTTAGCAAATTCGTTCTCTTTTCAAATAAGACATAAAAAAAAGGAGCTAATAGCTCCTTTTTTCAATATGTTTACTGAGTTAATAAAATTATTAGCTCAACTTATCAGTTAACCAGCTTTGTGCTGCTTTTAGGGCTGCTTCAATGTTTTCTGGTTGGCTACCGCCTGCTTGTGCCATATCAGGACGACCACCGCCTTTACCACCAACTTCTTGCGCGGCAACATTAACTAACTCGCCAGATTTTACTTGTCCGATAAGATCTTTAGTTACACCAGCAATTAAACTAACTTTATTGTCGTTAGCTGTTGCTAATAAAATAATGCCTGAGCCCATTTTATTTTTAAGATCATCAACCATGCCACGTAAAGATTTTGCTTCAACGCCATCTAAATTAGCAATTAATGCTTTAATGCCATTAAAGTCTACTGCTTGGCTGATTAAATCAGAGCCTGCCTGACTAGCTAACTGTTGTTTGTATTGCTCAAGTTCTTTTTCGAGTTGCTTATTGCGTTGTAAAACTTGCTCGACTTTACTTGAAACATTTGCAGCATCAGCTTTTACTAAAGAAGCAATAGTGTTTAACGTTTGCTCTTGCGCTTCAAAATAATTTAAAGCACTTTCACCGGTAACTGCTTCAATTCGACGAACGCCAGCAGCAATACCTGATTCAGAAACTATTTTAAATAAACCAATATCACCAGTTCGCTCTACGTGTACACCACCACAAAGCTCAGTTGAGAAGTCGCCTAAAGTTACAACTCGTACTTCGTCATCATACTTCTCACCAAACAATGCCATAGCACCTTTAGCTTTCGCTTCATCAATTTGCATTAAATTGGTTTCACGCGACAAGTTCTCACGAATTTGTTGGTTAACCATTCGCTCTACTGTCGTTAACTCCTCTCGCGTAAGTCCTTCAAAATGAGAGAAATCAAAGCGAAGTTTATCAGCATCACATAAAGAGCCTTTTTGCGTAACATGCTCACCTAAAACTTTACGTAAGCTAGCATGCAATATGTGCGTTGCGGTATGGTTCTTGATAATAGCCGCTCTGCGTTCTGTATTGATTTCTGCTTTAACGCGACGGTTTAAACCAATATTGTGACGAGCGATGCCTTTATGAGCAAAAGCATGACCAAGTTTAAAGGTATCAGTAACCTCAAAAACACCATCATCTATATGTAGTAAACCAGCATCACCTACTTGACCACCAGACTCAGCGTAAAACGGTGTTTTATCTAATACTACAATACCTGTTTCACCGGCGCTTAGTTCAGCAACTGATGACTCACTATTGAAAAGCTCAATAACGGTTGATGACATTTCGTTGCGGGTATAGCCTTTAAATTCTGTGCGGTGATCTGATTTAATGGTTTCATTATAATCAGTACCAAATTGACTGGCTTTTTGAGCTCGTACGCGTTGTTGCGTCATTGCAGCATCAAAACCGTCGTGATCAATACTTAGTTCACGTTCACGGGCAATGTCAGCAGTTAAATCAGCTGGGAAGCCGTAAGTGTCGTAAAGTTTAAATACGTCATTACCGACAATAGTATCGCCTTTAAGCTCAGATAAAATGTCTTCTAATAACGCCATACCACGGTCAAGTGTACGACCAAACTGCTCTTCTTCAATACGTAATATCTTTTCGATTACGGCTTGTTGTTGCACTAGTTCAGGGTAAGCTTCACCCATTTGTTGCGCTAACGAAGCCACTAACTTATGGAAGAAAAATGATTTAGCTTCTAGTTTATGACCATGACGAATAGCGCGACGAATAATACGACGTAACACATAGCCACGACCTTCATTCGATGGCATAACACCGTCAGTGATTAAAAAGCTACATGAACGAATATGATCAGCAATAACACGTAGTGATTTGTGCTCTAAATCATCACATTCAAGCAATGATGCAGTATCACGGATTAAACCTTGGAAAATATCAATTTCGTAATTGCTATGTACGCCTTGCATAATAGCGGCAATACGCTCTAATCCCATACCAGTATCTACTGAAGGCTTAGGTAAAGCTTCCATCGTTCCGTCAGCATGGCGGTTGTATTGCATGAATACTAGGTTCCAGATTTCGATGAAGCGATCACCATCTTCATCTGGCGAGCCAGGAGGTCCACCAAAAATTTCTTCACCATGGTCGTAAAATATTTCAGAACACGGGCCACACGGACCAGTATCACCCATTGACCAAAAGTTATCTGATTCGTATTTTTTCTCTGGAGACTTATCACCAATACGAATAATTTTCTCAGCGGGTACACCAATTTCATTTAACCAAAAACTAAATGCTTCATCATCACTTTCATAAACAGTCACTAAAAGTTTTTCTTTTGGCAGTGCTAATACCGAAGTTAAAAATTCCCACGCATAATGAATCGCTTCTTTTTTAAAATAATCACCAAAACTAAAATTACCTAACATTTCGAAAAAAGTATGGTGACGAGCAGTATAACCAACGTTTTCTAAATCGTTATGCTTACCACCAGCGCGAACACAACGCTGTGAAGATGTTGCTCGAGTATAGCTGCGAGTATCGCCGCCAAGAAATACATCTTTAAATGGCACCATGCCCGCATTAGTAAATAGCAACGTGGCATCGTTACCCGGTACTAAAGAACTGCTAGCAACAATTTGGTGTTGCTTAGAAGCAAAAAAATCTAAAAATGCCTGACGCAATTGCGCACTGGTTTCAATCATGTGTATTTCCAACTTTTCGAAAAATTAAATCTGTTTACGCGTTTAATAGTCTCATGACTTCAATATTTGAGAAATCATGCTGTTATATAAAGCGTATTAATCACGCTTTATCTTTTTAATATTTTATTAGGGACGCACCAATGCGCTTATTATACGCAAGCTCTGCTTGAAGATACCAATCAATTTCTTCATTTATTGGCAATATTTGCACAATTTCTCTGCTAACTGCTTTTGAGTCAATTCATTTTTAGTGCATCGCCAATAATCAGCTTTACTGGCTTAACTGACTAGAAAATTACTTAAGAAAATATCTGTCACTTGGGTTTTCCTCAACAATTAAATAATCTGCCCGTTATATTATTTTCTACCGTTATACTTATCTACGTTAATGCTCTGATATTGCAGCTTTATCTGTACGCTCAGAAAATCAATAAACCGATAGAAAAGAGTATTAACACATTAATAAATGTAAATATTTTGTATTGATGATGATAAGTTTTTACATTCTGTTAATAATCGCGCAAAATAAACTCAGTATTCCGAGATAATAAAGCTAAGCTCTAGCAATTAATAAAAACAGGGACCTGTATGAAAGAAAAAATTAAAAACATACGTTTAGCGTTAGTGATTTTATTTAGTTCACTGTTTTTACAAGCATGTGGTGGTTCAAGTGATAAAACACCTACATTTACTATCAGTAGTGATGTATCCACCGTTGCATTTACCAATGAGTTTTTGCAAGAAGAAATACATACCATTGCGATAAACGTTAACTTTGATGGTGATGGCTTGCTACTCGGTTTTGCTCCTACAGCTACCCCCGTATCTTGGTTAAACTACCGTATTGAAAACCTAACGGCGACGTCTGCAACTATTCATATAGATGTCGTTAACGCAAACCAAATTAATGCCAACCTCTACGGCACAACCTTAAGATTATCCAGCGGTGATACGGCAACAACAAATCTTGCTCATCGAGATATCAATGTATCCTTGCTTATTTGGCAAGCCCTTACTTTTGATGATACCTACGGTGTTGCAAACATAGAGTCAAAAACATTTGAAGTTAGCTCAAGTGCCGATAATTTAACGCTAGCGGCATCAGAGCCTTGGCTTAGTGTTGAAAAGTCATTCGCTGACGGAGTGACTACGATTACAGCAACACCAAATGTAAGTACAATTACAGAAGCTGGCTTCTACCCTGCAACAGTTGATATTACAAGCCCGCTTGGTACAACAAAACATCCTGTAGAACTAAGCTTGGATAACATTCATTTATTTGCTGACCGAGCAACTGTAGCCCTAGTTGAAACCGCGAATATTAAAAACACTCAAGCAAACTTACATATTAATTCAAACAGTATTTTACCTTGGGGATGGCAAGCCACAACTGATGCAACTTGGTTAACACTGACTGCAAATGCAGATACCAATCAATTAACTATTACTGCTGATTCGACAACATTAGCCAATAATACGACAACAACTGCAACAGTAACGATTGCCGGCAATGAACAAACCACGGCAATTACAGAAACGATTCAAGTTAGTTTTTATAAAAGTGACACAATAACTGAAAATAATACTTTAGATATTACTGCCAATAATAATGGCGTAGTAACTAATCCACTATTACCTCAGTATTATGTTGCCACGAGTAATGAGCTGCGTAGTTATCATTTATATAGTAATGAATTATTATCAACAACGGTTATCTCCCCTGCTGATACTTTGTTAGAACAATTAGTCATTCATCCAAATGCCAGCATAATGCTTGCTAAAGCTGATGAAATCACGGTGATTGATGAAAACACCAGTGAAACTACAACCCATAGATATCAAATTGATTTAAGTGATATGAGTATTATTGAATTAACTGACGCTGATATTTCTAACGAACCAGCTAAGTTTATTCGACTTGACGGTCGCTACTTTGTTGCAACCTCAATTTTAGAATTTGCTGATCAGAATTTAACCCGCGTTGGGTTTGACGGCGCTAATGCCTTTTTTGCTCGTACTTTTAATGTCGCAGAAGAAAATCAAAGCATATTTGCTTTAGATATCAGTACAGCAACTGAACTAAACACTATCAAACGAATAAGCGCAAAAATAAACGACTTTGGTCGTAATCCTATAACAACAGAAATCACTCATAGCTATCGTCCTGAACTTTTGGGCGAAAGTGAACAAATTAGTGATTTTTATGTCACCGCAAACGAGCAAAACATTTATGCCATTAGTCCAACCAGCGAGTGGATAAGTTTTGACGGTACAACATTTACAGATAATGGGCTCATTAACACTGATGAAGCTATAACCAACCTAGCTTTAGCGCATAGTTCAAATGACCGCCCTCATTATGCAAGGTTTGAAACTGACATAGGTTTTAAAATTGATGTTTACAACGAACAACAAACGATTATCAACTCCATTGCATTAGGCGCAAACCAACCAAGAACAATGCAAATTGCGAATGGTGATAGTCGTGCTGTACTGTTGTCTGCCAGCGCAATTGATCTGGTGAACTTAAGTCAGTTCGGCAGTTCAACTGACAAGCTCTCGTTTAATACAAACTTAGGTGATAGCGCCATCGCGCAACAAGCGCTTACCTTGTTAAATATTGGTGCAGGTTGGCAAGCAACCGCAAACGTTCCTTGGTTAATATTAACACAACAAAGTGATGAGAATGGCGATGTGTTATTGATTGATATTGACCGTAGCTTGATCACAGGCTGGGGCTTAATGACAGCCTCTATCGCTATTTATGACCCAGTAAGTGGTACAACAAAAATTATTATTGTTGAACTTGCCGTTGACGCTATAAGACTAGCGGGCAACTACCCTGCTTTAGCATTTAATAGTTTAGCGACACAAGCAACCTTAGTACAAACCATCGACATACTTTCAAATAGTGAAACAGCTATCGCATGGCAAGCAACAACAGAGGCGAACTGGCTATCACTATCAACAGACAATGCAAATAGCACCTTAACCATTACTGCTATACCAGCCAACGTAGCAACTGACGGCATTCACAACGCAGTTATTACCTTATCACCCGCAACTGCAGGTAGTGCATTATCAGGAACAATAAATGTTACCTTAAACAAAGATTCAACTGATGGCGTAGATGTTGATTTAAGTGAAATCAACTTCAACACATCAGGCATTGCACTTGATCCTATGCGCCCGTACGTTTATATCGCAGATGGTGATCAGCTTAAAACCTATCATGTAATCACTGGTGCTTTAGTCAATAGCACCACATCGCTACTGGCAAACGAAGACTTAACTAATGTCGTTGTACACCCTGACGGCTCAATGTTATTGGTTTCTAATATCGAAACCTATTTGGATGAAGATGAAGTCGAGCAAACTCGCGTTAACCATTATCAGTTTGATTTAAATAGTTATCAATTTAGTCAAATCGATAGTGAAAATGTCACCATTGAATATCGCCCAATTATGATCAAGATGATTGCGGGCGCTCCAGTTGTTATTACACAAACACTTGAATATGCCGACATGAATTTAGTGCGCCAATACTGGGACCAAGAAAATGCCTTTTTTGCCTCTACCATTGCGCAAGCAAATAGTGCTGACGTATTCATGGTATACAAACAAGCGACAACATCCCTTGAGCGTTTTACCTTAGATTATAATGCTTATGCCAGTGAAATGGTCACAGCGATGAGCGAGCCCCCTTATACTAACGCTGCATTTACCAACTTACCGGGCTTTGCGCTAAGTAACGATAGTAATACGGTTTATAGTGCAAACAGTACAAGTGAATGGGCAAGTTTTGATGGTAACACTTATACCGATAATGGCTTATTGCATGCAGATGCAAATATTCAAACTGCTAACGTTGCTAAGGATGTAAGCGATAATAGTTATTTCTATCGCTTTGACCCGACAAGAGGTATGACATATACCAAGTATAATGCAAACCAAGTTGAGCTTTGGTCAGAATTAATTATAGCTGATAGTCCCAAGCAGCAATATTTCATGCCAGCTTATCAAAGAGTGCTAATTTATGAAGCCGGAACGTCAGTCTTAAAACTACGTTCACACCAGTAATTATTCATTCACGACTAGCATCAAAAAATCCGCATTAAATGCGGTTTTTTTATTTTTACTGGCTTATGTTTAATAGCTTTTTAGCATAGGTTCAAACCAGTAGCGAGGGCTTGAACCGTCATTTGAAATTAAATTTACAGTTGATTTTAATTGTAGGAAGCAAAAATTGCAGATAAGTAGTTCATCACTTTACAAGTACTTTTCGATTAGCCAATTTAAAATAACGCTAATTGACTATGCTGCTCAGTAGGCTTTTGTGTACTAAAACCTAGCGACAAACCTATGAGCCGCACTTTACGGTTATTTGCTCGCATCATCGCCCTTTGCAGCAATTCAATAAAAATATCTTCATTACAATCATTCGACTGCACGTCAACTGTGGTTTGTTGAAAGTCAGCAAACTTAATTTTGACTGTTTGCTTAGCTATATTACGATCTGCATGTTTTGTTAAACGTTGTTTTAACTTGCTATATAAATCAGCAAGTATTTGCCGACATTGCTCTATTGATTCAATATCTTCTGCTAAGGTAGTTTCTATTGCTAGTGACTTACGTACACGTTCAGTCTCTAAAGCACGTTGATCAATACCAAAACTTCGCATATACAATGAATTAGCAAACTTGCCAACGATGGTATGTAGTTTAGCCACAGAGCTTATTCGAATATCTGCACAAGTTTCAAAACCAGCAGCTAATAGCTTTTCGCCAGTTTTAGGACCAATACCAGGTATTTTTCTTAAAGGCAGTTCCGCAACAAAGTTGTCAACTTGCTCTGGAGGTATAACACATTGACCATTAGGCTTGTTTTCATCGCTAGCAATTTTAGCAAGGAATTTATTCGGTGCGATTCCTGCTGATGCAGTAAGACCAAGTTCTTGAAAAATATCAGCTCGAATTTGTTTGGCAATTAACGTCGCACTTCCCGAGCAAAAATCAGCATCTGTCACATCTAAGAAAGCTTCATCTAACGATAAAGGTTCAATAATGTCAGTGTAACGTAAAAATATAGCTCGAATTTGCTGCGAAACTTGCTGATAAACAGACATTCTGCCATCAATAATAACTAAATCAGGACATAACGCTTTTGCACGACTATTTGGCATTGCTGAACGGACACCAAATTCTCGTGCTTTATAATTGCAGGTACACAAAACACTACGCGCGCCATTGCCACCAACCGCTATAGGTACATCACGCAGCTGAGGATTATCTCGCATTTCAACTGCGGCATAAAAACAATCCATATCTTATCTAGGGTTTTCATTTACACCGAAGAAATTGACAAATAAATTAAAGAATAAAATCAGTTCAGAGAGTATTTAATTATATGTAGGATCATTATTATGGTTGCAAGAATTCGTAATGAAATTCAAAACCGATACATACTACTTTTATCATATCTCAATAAAGTAGATGGGAAGGTTATATGCCATAAGCATAAAGTACAAAACGATAATCGATAGACAAATCATAGAAACATCACTACAAGCTCCTAAAAACCACCCGCAACAAATATCTGACCATTTACATCGTTAGTTTGAAATAATGCGGATGACTTATTTTGAAATAGAAGGGTGGACTTAACATAGTTTGCTAGCCGATAATAGTAATAAGATCAAACTGCTCGGCTATTCATGGCACTTGTGCCTTCTAATCGTTTAAAAGCATTACTAATCGTTGTTAACAATGCCCAACTAACAACAGCAATTAAAAAAAACTAATAAGTGCTAAGTCGATATAAAACAAAGGTTCAATTACTTTTTCACTAAGTAGAAAAGCACCTACAATAGGTAACAAACCTAGCCAGAGTAATTGTTTTAAGCTACGTTTAGTCATAACTAAAGCATCACTAGCTAGGTATAACTCATTTGCTAATGCAACTTGCTGAAAACCTTGAAATAACCAGTAACCAATAAGAATAAGATCTAATATGATCATAATTGAGCTAGCTAAAGGAAGGTCTAAACCATTAAAGGCAAAACATTTAACAAAACTGGTGATGAAAATAATAATAAAGAGTTTCATGACATTCCAACCATAATTATAAAATAAAGTAAGGGAGGATATCCTCCCTAAGGGTAGTGTTCAAAAATCTGTGTCATTTCAGTAAACTAGTAAAAACAGGAATGA
>OJET01000071.1_pt1 | contig 11004 bp, 11 predicted proteins | sample 1593941 | NCBI WGS metagenome assembly OJET01 (sample SAMN05416869, study PRJEB24817) | seawater metagenome | isolation source: Sea water | place: Canada:Atlantic | collected 2013-11 | reverse complement strand
TCTACACTATCCTCTTCGTCGGCAGCGTCAGATGTGTATAAGAGACAGGTTTTTAGTTAGTATTGAGATAGTTTCTGGGTAACATTCCATAGTGTATTCGAATAGTATATATGTATTGTTATTGAATTGTTTAGAGTTGATTTGGTTATCAATGAAAAACTGTGTTGAGTCTGATATGTAATGTAGTTCGTCATTTGGTAATAGTGATTGTAGTTTGTTGAATGTCATATGTATTATTATTAGTTTGATTACATATCTATTATCCATTTGTAGTAGTATTTATTATGTGAAGTGATTTAAAAATTAGTTAGTGAAATGAATTGTATGATACACATGGTGAACACGAAATCCTATGGATAATAAGGTAGAGCAGGGCTGGGCCCGGTGATATATATTCAATTTTCTTTTTTAAAAGTTTTGGTGGAGGGTAGGGGCAACACTAACCCCCATTATATATTATGCTTTTTTTTATGACACTAGCCTCTAATAGTATAATAGTAACTACCTATTGTCACACTCTTTAAATATACTATATTTCCTGTAATTATTATAACATAAGATAAATACTAAAATCTATGCCAAAGCAAAAACTATCCAAACGCGCGGCTCTGGCTAAAAGAAAAAGAGATCTCGCCACAGCAAACAGTCCTAGACGTAAAGCTATGAGGGCAGAAAACCAGAGATTAAGACGTGCTAGAAAAAAAGCAGGTAAAAGCTTAAAAGGATTAGATTATGACCATAAAACCAAAAGGTTTACAACAGTAAAAAAGAACCGTGGAAACAGAGGACACGGTACTAAGAATGAATAACCAACTCTCTGATAACCTAAAAAACCTAAATTATGACGTTTTTTTACAAGACTAGTACGTGGAATAGTCAACCACAGATTACCCAACAAACCGTTGAGATTTGGAAGCATTTAGCTTCTAAAAAGAACTGGAGAATAGTTCAACTACCCAACGGATTTTTTCAAACCGAATACCATGACATCGAAGATAAAGATGTATGGCACGACGTTACAAGACGTGAGACAATAAAAGGAGCGGAAGCTGCTATTGATGGATCAGTCGAACATTACGACAAAAAGCTGGAGTTTATCAAAGGCCCTAAAGTTGTAAAAACATTTAAATAATATATAATTAACTAACAATTTAATTTAATGGAATATAGTCAACCAAGCGAGATCGTAAAAGATCTTAACTTTGGCGTCGATGCTAAAGACAAAATAATGCAAGGTGTAGATAAACTAGCGAAAGCCGTTAAGTCTACATTAGGCGCTTCTGGTAAGTGTGTCATATATGAAGATACATTTGGTAGACCACTGGTCACAAAAGATGGTGTAACAGTAGCAGACTCTGTAGTCTTATACGACCCTGTGGAAAATATAGGTGCAACACTTATTAAAGAAGCTTCTAAAAATACAGTGAAAGAAGCAGGTGACGGTACCACTACGGCTATCGTCCTTGCTGAATCACTATTAAAAACCGCGATAGAACCTGAATACAAGGACGTAAGTATAAGGGATATTAAAAGCGGTATACAGTCCGGTTACGATAAAGTAATGGATTACATAAAAGATAATACAACTCCTGTTACAGGTGATACATTAAACCATGTATCTGTAATAAGTTGCAACAATGATAAAGAACTAGGTGAGTTAATCGCTAGTACTTACAACAAGGTTGGTAAAGATGGTGTAGTTTTAATGGAGGAAAGTGAGACAAACATCACATACTCAGACATTGTAGAGGGTATACAAATATCTTCTAAGCTAACATCACCACACTTTGTAACAAATAAAGATAGACAGCTGTGTGAGCTAGATAATCCTTATGTGTTAATAGTTGCATCGGAGATACCTAGTATAAGAAAAATACAAGTTATATTAGAACACATAATAAAAGCTAATAGAAGCTTACTTATAGTAGCATCTGTTAGCACTCAAGTTAAATCCGCGCTGTTAATGAACAGTGTAAAAGGTAATATCAAGGTGAATATAGTTGATACACCTGGTTTCGGTGCTGGTAAAAGAGATACAATAGAAGATTTAGCGCTATTAACTGGTGCTAAAGTTATAGACGAAGAGTTAGGAGATGATTTAGATCTGATCCGACCAGATTGTTTAGGTGAAGTAGTAAAATCTGTCACAGATAACAGAACTACAGTCCTGACAACTGGTTTATTAGAAGAAGAAGTATCTAATAGGATAAAAGAAATTGATAAAAAGCTAACAGAAACCAAAGATCCTTTCTTTAAAAAGAAATTTCAAGAGAGATTAGCTATGCTAAGCGGATCTGTGGGTGTAATTAAAGTTGGTGCTGACTCAAAAGTTGAACTAAAAGAGAAAAAAGACAGGGTTGAAGATGCTATCTATGCAGTTAAGGCTGCTTTGCAAGAAGGAATTGTTCCTGGAGGCGGAATAGCACTACTAAACGCTGCGGATAATATGAATCCTAAGAATTTTGGCGAAGAAATACTGATGAAATCAATAAAATCACCGTTTTTTACCATAATGTCTAACGCTAGTATTGAAGAATACGATATACCTACTAAAAAAGGTGAAGGATATGACGTTACAACAGGTAAAGTAGTTGATATGGTTGATTCTGGTATAGTGGATCCAGCTCTGGTTACTAAAACAGCACTAAAGAACGCAGTTAGTGTTGCTAAAACTATAATTTCTGCGGATTGTATAATTTCAAATATAAGATTAGACAATGCGAGCAGTTAATTATTATATAGTAGTAGAGAATATTAAGTCAGAACCTAAAAAGATTGCTGGTTTAATAGTAAAAGACGATGAAAACAGATATTCTAAAGGAAAAGTTATTACAATAGGTAATTTAGTACAAGGAGTGTGTGATAATGATATAGTACACTATGATAAGCATGTCGGGCATAGTATTAACTGGCAAGACAATGAATATCAGGTGATCACAATAAAAGACGTAGTCTTGGTAGAATGAGAATAACCCCATCTGATTTAAGAGATATAGGTTTATTTAAATATTACAGGCTCGTTAGAAAATGGGCCTGTAAAACTTATGGGCTAAACGATGCAGATCTTGAACTATTAATATACCTTGATTGTAAAGGTAGATTTACACGCAATGATTTTATTAACGGTACTTATACTTATTCATGGGATAAGAAACGTTGGGAAAGATTACGTGATAAAGGTTGGATAGAAATATGGAGGCATCGAAACCGCACTTCAATTAAATATAGTATTTTTAAGACATCATTTAAATGCTCCCAATTAATAAGTAGGATATACCGCATACTTTTAGCGGAAGAAGACCTACCTACTTCAGAAAGAAATAAATTTTTTAATAACAAGTCATATACTGATAAGGTTTATAATAAAGCTATAGATGATATGATAAAAGACAAAAACAGATAATTATGGGATATGCAGGACAAAAAGCAGTTTCTAAAGTAAACATGATATTAAAAGATAAGTCATGTAGCTTACCTAAATTAAACTTAGGTAATCCACTAAAGAAAAAAGGCTGTAGCTACAAGAAAAAATAATGGGTTTTAAAATGTCACCACCTAGTTTTCACAATGAGGATCAGCAACCTGGCATCATTAAGAAAAAATTAGGCAAAGATATAATAGCTGAGGCTAACCAAGATGGTACTATATTTTTAGATAAAGATGTGCCTAAAGATAGTAAGCTAGGCAAAGAAGCAATACGTCATGAAAAAGTACACCTTGACCAAATGGACAGAGGTGATCTTAGTTATGACGACAATAACGTTTACTGGAAAGGTAAAAAATATTCAAGGGCTAATATGAACGAAGGTAGTAAAGATTTACCTTGGGAAAAAGAAGCTTACAAAAAAGAAAAAAAGAAATCATGATATACAAAAAAATAAAAGAAGCTAAGCAAAATCTTTTAAAGATGAATGCTATTGAAGCTGCTCAAGCAGGTGCTAAAGGCACGGGTATAGATCTTAATGAAAATAAAAATGAATCTTCTAATCCTATTACTTACAAGTCTAGTCCTAATAAAAAACACGGTGGTCCTCATGACCCAAAAACTGGTGATAAGGTAAATATTGACGGAGATGCTCATACGTTTATCAGAAGTAGTGTAAACAATCCTGGTAGTAGTAGTTCCGTAGAAATACCAGAAGCAATAAGTGGAGGTACAGCTGGAACACCATATGAAAACAAAATGAAAAAACTTTTTCAAGATGGAGCTTCAATAGCTGATTTAGTAAAAGCTAAACATGGTACAACCGAAGGTTTAACTAATTTATTCAAGGGATTAAAACAAAGTTCTAATACACCAGCGAGTGTAACAACTACAACTAGCGCTAATCCATTGACAGAAACAAAAACGCAAGATCCAACCCAAAGATATAGTATGGGTGAAAAACAAGTTGAAAATGCTAATTGGGCAAAAGGTAGAATGCGTAGAGGTTTGAATAGGGAAGAAAGAAAAGGCATGAAAGATATTGTCAAAGGTTTAGACCCTACTAAAAGACAAGAGTTTAAGGATAACATGAAGGCGCAAAGAAATATAGATAGAGATGGTGATGGAAAAACTTCTTTTATAGAAAAGCTAAAAAACACATTTGGCGGTAACAGACAGCAAAAAAAGCTAAATGCTTTAAATGCTATTGACGGTGGATCTGTAAAAAAAGAATTTGGGCTTAAAGATAAAACAATAAGACAAGATGTGGCTAAAGCTGCTCAAGGAGCTTACGATTTTGGTGATAGAGCTAATATGAGTGAAAGAGATAAAAAAATAGATGCTGCCTCTCAAAGTAACTATAGCTTTGGCCTTAATACTTTTGGTGATTTTAAAGCAGGTAGTACCACGACAGGTTCTGTTGCTGCAACTGATGATATGGCTGTTGTTGATAGAGCATCTTTAGGTACTACAACTGTTTTTGATTCAGATAACGGTATGCAAACGGTAGATAAATCAAATCCTTTTAGTGGTATGGAGTTAAATTCAGATGATTATAAGATAGAATTACCTGGTGCTTTTAAAGGGTTATCAAAAAAAGGTTACAAAGGTAAAAGCGCCGCGGCTTTTAAAAATAAATCAGGTAGAGGAGCAGGTTATTAATTATGAGTAAGTTATTAGCTAAATTGTTCGGAAACGCAGGTGGAGGCATACTAGAAAAGTTATCTGGTGTTGCTGATAAGTTTATTCAAACAAAAGAAGAAAAAGATCAGTTTCAAAAAGAAATGACTGAGATAATGATAAAAGCTGAAGCCGAGATGCAGAAAAACGTTACAGAGAGATGGCAAGCAGATTTACAGCACGGTAATTGGTTAACTAGATCAGTAAGACCTTTAGTTCTTATATTTTTAATAGTAAGCACTGTTTTATTAGTTTTTATAGATTCAGGCTTTATAGCATTTGAAGTAGAAGAAAAATGGACAGACTTATTACAACTAGTACTTATAACTGTTATCGGCGCTTATTTCGGTGGACGAAGTGTTGAAAAATTAAGAAAAAAATAAAGAATGGCTAGAATTAGTTCGTATACTAAAGATACTAATATAAGTAGTAATGATAAACTACTTGGATCAGATGCTTCTGGTGCTACTAGAAATTTTGTAGTAAATGATATACAAAGTTTTATAGCAGAGACGAATACAGCTGGCTCTAGTAGCTCATTCACATATAAGTACAGCAATGGCAATACAGGTAGCGGAGAGGCTACTTTTACTGTATCTAGCGGTAGTACTTTTGCTAATATAACAAGCGTAAAAGTAAGTAAATATAATTACAACAAAACTAGTGTAGCTATAAATAATGCCTTAGCGTTATTAGGTGGTAAAAACATAATTATTTATGAAATAGACGATAAAAATAACTTTGGCGTTTATAAAGTAGAAAGCTTACAAGTAGACAGTGACTCTAATTTTTACAATATAATATTAACACATAAAACTAACAATGGATCTTTTGTTGTTGGTAAAATATATGGTATAGATATATTTCCTGAAAGTGGTGGTGATTTACACTTTCCACACCATCAAAATACTGCATCTGCATCATGGGATATAAATCATAACTTAGGTAAATTTCCTAGTGTTAGTATAAAATTTTCAAGTTCTGACAATGTTTATACTAATGTAGGTGCATTTGCTGGGGTAGTATATACTGACGAAAACAACTTAACAATAAACTTAGCAGCTGCTGAAAGTGGCTACGCATACTTAAACTAAAACTATGGCAATACCAATTTTAAATCACTTAGATTTACGAAACGTATCGGAGCTGCAAAATGCAACACTTCATACGACAACTAGAGCTAGCGCTAGTCACAAAGCTGGTAAAATAATATATGAATCAGCTGCTGTTTATGTTTCTGATGGAACAGCTTGGTTTGATCTTTCTGGAGATATAAAACAAGTTAAAGTAATTGGTGACAGTGGTAACTACGATGTCACTAATGGTAACTTTGTATTAACAATAGCTGGAGCAACTGGTATAACAACAAGTGTTAGTAGCTCTACAATATCAATTGATCTTGATGATACATCTACTGATATGACTGCTACAAATAGCGGTGTATATGGATCAGCTACAGCAATTCCAGTAATTACAGTAGATAGACAAGGTAGATTAACAGCTGCTAGTACTGAAAGCATAGCCACAGCACTTACTGTTGATGGTGATTCAGGAGCTCAAAATGTAGATCTATTAACGGACGATCTACAGATAATTGGTACAACTAATGAAATTGAAACTGCTGTAACAAAACCAGCAAGTCCTGGCACAGATGTTAGAGTTAAAATTGGTTTACCAAATAATGTAACTATTGGTAATAACTTAACAGTAACAACTGATTTAAGCGTAGACGGTATATCTAATTTAGACGCTGTTGATATTGATGGTAATGTTCAAATAGATGGTACATTAAGTGTTGGCGTTAATGACACTGGTTATGATGTTAAGTTTTTTGGTGACACTGCTTCAAAGTATTTACTTTGGGATGCAAGTGCAGATAAACTAATTGCAACTGGAGAGATTGAGGCTGGATCGTTAGATATATCAGGTAATGCTGATATTGATGGAACGCTACACGCTGATGGTGTAGATGTAGATGGTGCTTTAGTTGTAGATGGTACTAATATATCATTAGATTCAACATCTACGTTAAACATAGATAATTCTAATACTACAAACGGTATTACAATAGGTACAGCAACTTCTGGTGTTCCTGTAAGTATTGGTCATACTACATCTCAAGTTACAGTTAATGATAACTTAACAGTAACTGGTAACTTAATTGTAACAGGTACTACAATAACAAAAAATGAAACTGTAAAAATTGTAGAAAACAATACTATAGAGTTTGAGGGTACTACAGATGATGATGCACATCAAATAAAGCTTTCAGGTGGTGAACCAACAGCTGATAGAGTAGTAACTTTACCAGACAACACAGGTACTATAGCTTTAACAACAGACATAACAGCTAGACAATTTACTACAACTATAGGTGATGCTTCAGCTGCAACAATAAATTTATTAAACTCAGGAGCATCTGCACCTCATAAAGATCACGGATTAGGCGCTGACAGTACTCAGTTCATGATTCAACTAATTGAAGTATCAACAGGGCTTACTGTTATGGCGGATGTAGCAAGAGGAACTAGTGGAGCTATAGCGATAACATTTGCATCTGCACCAGCTGCTAATGCAATAAGAGTTCTTATCACTAAGATAGGATAATACAATAAAATTCTAACATGGCGCAAAAGATTTTAAATGGAGTACATATATCTGGCACGACACAGCTAGACTTTATGCCAGATCACGAAAGTGAAGGTATAATAACATTAGGTAGATACGACTCTAACACGAGTAGGTATCATAATATAAAGTCGTACGTGTCTTCTACTGAAGCCAGTAACTATTTAAAATTCTCTCTTCACAACGGTACAGAAAACGCTATAGTCGATGTACTTACTTTAAACGGAAATAAAAACGCAACTTTTGCAGGTGGTGTAACAACAGGTACTTCATTAACAGTAGGGACAACAGCTCTTGTAAATAATACGTTATATTTAGCTGAATACATACAACATATAGGAAACACAAGTAATAATATAAGATTTACAACAGATGCTATTTCAATATCTGCTAACGCAACTTTTGCAGGCAGTATAACCACAGAGACTGGTGGCAGTGTGTTTGGGGGTTCTGGAGGTATTCCTATATATGCAAGAAGTACTGGCACCGTTTCTTACATGCAATTTCAAACTAGCTCTACTGGTAGCAATGGCTCTAGTGATGGTCTTACTATTGGTGTAAATGGTTCAACTGCTTATATTTGGAATAGAGAAAATACAACCTTAAATTTAGGCACAAATGATACTTTAGCTCTTGCATTAGACAATTCACAAAACGCAACTTTTGCAGGAACAATTACATCAGGAACTTTATCAGTTGGAACATCAGGAACGTCAAGATTTACAGACACAAGCGCGTTTCCTTTACAATTGAATAGAGGTTTAGCAGTTGATATAGTAGGTACAGCAGGAGTTGTATTAGGGCTTGGTGCTTACTCAACTGGCACTACCTATGTTGATGCTGTTAGATTGGTTGGTATATTAGATGCTAATGGTACGGATGGTGATATGCAGTTGCAAGTTTTAAACTCAGGTTCTTATACGGCGGCTTTAACTTTAAACAACGACAACAACGCAACTTTTGCAGGGTTAGTATCTTCTGTGGGTGTAAGTTCTACCATTGCCTCTGCTACATCAGGATATTTTGCAACAAACACAGCCATACCTGCTAATCAAATTGTTCACGTTAGAGATGATGTAGCAACCACTAGTGTAAGTAGCGCGGGTGGTATTAAAATTAGTTCATCACCGGGTAACGACGTCTTTTTATTAAAAAGATGGGATCATTCTGGATCAGCTAGTTATTTCTCGTTAAGAAACAATTCAAACACCGAGCACTTAGCTATAAACATGGCATCAGGTGATGCAACTTTTGCAGGTGATGCAACTTTTACAGGAACTATAACATCCTCTACAAGTTCAACAACAGATCCGGTATTAAGATTAACAGATACTGGTGTTGCGGATTATGATGTTACATTCCCTGATACGAGTACATACAGGTTATCAACAAATACAACTAGTACAAAAAATTTCCATATACACAATGTTGGTAGTGGTGGTTTTACAATGGAAGTTGATGGTAGAATTACAGCTCACGGTGATTTAAAAGCTTCCGCTGGTAAATTAGATATAACTGGTGTCGGTAGTTTTATTACACACGGTACATCTTGGGGACAAAATTTGAAACTTACAAACACAAATGATGATCTTAGTCCTCCAATATTAACTTTCTTAAAACATCAAGCTTCTGGACATAGTGCGATAGCTGATAATGATTATGTTGGTTTCACTAACTATAGAATGAAAAACACCAACGGTGATGAATTTAGCTGGGTTGAACTTTCAGCTTTAGCTAAAGATGTAACTGATGGTAATGAAAGTAGTCAATATAGAATAGGTACTTGGGGAGATGGAACTGAGTACGCAAATACTATATCTGCTCTTAAAGGACAAGTTGCTATTGGCACAGAAACTCCAGATGCTAGATTACATGTAAAAGGAAGAGGTGGATTAACTGGATTAACAGTTAGAACAACCGACGCGTCTAACAACGAGACTTTCTTTGTTCAAGATGGAGGACGTACTGGCGTAAGATATTGGCCATTTTCAATAGGTATACCTAGTAGTACTGATGTTGCAACAAACGCAGTATTTCAAGTAGAAGAAGCAGGTTTATTAACAGTATTAACTGGCGGAAATGTGGGAGTTGGAACAATTGCGCCTTCGTCTAATCTTCACGTTACAGGTGCTCCAGCAAATGGTGTATATCTTTCTTATTTATATAACTCTGGTACTCATAATTCCTCGCACGGACTAAATGTTCAAACAGCTGCCACTAATATAGCGGCTTATGGATTAAGAGTAAATACGGGTAGTGATAGCAATGCTTTAGCGGTAATGGGCAATGGTAATACTGGAATTGGAATATCAACCCCAAACTCTAAACTTCAAGTAAAAGGAACGGTAAATACTCTTCTAGCACATTTTGGTGGGCAGAACAACACTAATGGTCATTGGAACGGTATAAGCTTAGGTTATGCAGAAAATGCAAATGCTGCGTATAGAAAAATTGGTATTGCAGCCAAAGCTTTAGGAGATGGCGCCGCGAGACAAGAATTACATTTTTTAGTTAATTCAAGTGCTGATAGTAATAGTGCTGGTATTGGTGACACTAAAATGATGATAGATAAATTAGGTCACGTAGGAATTGGACTAACTGATCCAAGTAGTTACTACGGTGATCAGCTTGTTATAGCTGCGCCTGATGAAAATGGAATTACAATAACGGGGACAGGAACAGGTCAAAAACAATATTTATGTTTTGCAGATGGTAGCACAGGTGATCAAGCTTATACTGGTTATATAGCTTATGATCACGCAGATGATTCAATGTCATTTGCTAACAATGGAGGAAACAATAGATTAACTATAGCAAGTGATGGTGATGCTACTTTTGGAGCAAATCTTACAATTGCAGGGAACTTTTTAACAAAAAACACAACTATAAATACTGGTGCAAGTAGTGGAACAGCAGAGGTTTTAGTTGTTAATCACGGATCTGGTAGTCACACGGGAACAGCAATAAAAGTAAATTCAGCAAACTCTGGTCACGCGTTCCACGTATCAGGTAGTGTAGGTAGTGGTTACGCAAGATTAACATCTGCGTACAGTAATAATCCTGATTTTTACACCTCTGGTACAATAACCGCTGGTGAAGATGTGATAGCTTACTCAGATATAAAGCTAAAAGAAAATATAAAAACATTAGATGGTTCTAAAGTTTACAACATGCGTGGTGTTAGTTTTACAAGAAAAGATACTGGAAAAGAAGGTAGCGGCTGTCTCTTATACACATCTGACGCTGCCGACGAAGAGGATAGTGTAGATCTC
>OJET01000066.1_pt1 | contig 12676 bp, 17 predicted proteins | sample 1593941 | NCBI WGS metagenome assembly OJET01 (sample SAMN05416869, study PRJEB24817) | seawater metagenome | isolation source: Sea water | place: Canada:Atlantic | collected 2013-11 | reverse complement strand
GTATAGAAACAGCCCCCCAACCCCCTACGGGGGCGGGGGCTATTTCCAAAGGCTTAATGCCTCTCCACAAGGGCAATCCTCCACTACCCTTAAGTATCAAACCACACCTGCAACAAATAGGCAACCGACTTGTTCTCCGACACCTGTTTAGTGCTTAATACTAAATAGTAGAAGAAACAATGTAGTTGTATCCCCTGCGGGGGAGGGGCAAACTGCCCGAATTAAAACGGTGAAATACCATGCAAGACAATAAGGCAACAGGAAAAACAAGCGAGATGGCTAAATCTGCGGATAGAGTCATTGATACACTAAAGCAACTATCGGTTAGGACGAATGTTATTGTCCTAAGTCCCGAATGGATGACTAAAATCAAGGCAAAGGCCATTGAACAGCAAAAGCAGTTTGAAGGTCAAGAAGGCAACTACAACCATAACAAGGTTAAGTCCATCATGTCGGGTCTAATGGCAGAAGTGGGTTTGCGAAACACATACCGACACTATGGGACTCAAGCACGACTTAACCTTCATGCGCTACAACCCGACTTGACAATTCCTCCTACTACTACGCTACAAGGCCATGTAGTAGAACACCATGAAGAAGTCAAGTCATGGCAATTATGCCATTATGACCGATTTGGCAATACAGTCAAGGTTGAACATGCTAAGAAATACCTCGCCAAAGGACGAAAGCGAGTTTGGTTTTGTTCATGTGATGTTGAAAACGCTACTGTCGTCATAAGAGGTTGGCTAACACCTGCTGAAATCATGGAGAACGACATTATCCTAACAGAAGGCAAGTATGGGGACTACAACTACAACTGTTTGGTGCTACACCGAGCAAGCGAAGTATTCCCCAAACTACAAGAAGTAGATGTGGATGCGTGGTGGTGAGAGCATGGCAGTAGACATTCAAGCGAGAGCAGGATACCTTGTATCCAAGTATGGCGGTATCCGAGCCGCAGGTAGAGCAGTAGGCATTCCCTACTCCACATTCCGAAGAATGGTTAATGGAGAAGTTGAAGCCAACAAGCGAAACCGAAGCAAACTTAACCGACAATTCCGAGCAAAAGCACCTCAAACGGTCAAAAACCGAGAAAAGAGAGGGCTTGGTGCGGGATTTGCTCAAGTTGATGAGAAGAAAGCGAAAGCACTTCAAGCATCATACCTCAAACAAGGTCTGCGAGTCATTGTATTCGCTGAACAAGACTACATTGACATATCATTAGGAACGGCCATACGAAAGACGGAGTATGGACGAGGAAGTAGCGTGGCGATTGCTAAGGCAAACTTGGAGGCAAACTTTGAACGATTGTTTGACCGATACGGAAAAGCCAACTACACTACGGTTGGTGCTGTCAAATACCGAGTATTGCCGAAGGTGGTCGCTTGAAGTCTGTTAAGAAGGTGTTTCACCCAAACAACAGAAAAGACCGACCTACTATCGGTATTCCTACTATGGAAGTCTTTGAACAAGACTTCAATGAATGGAGAGGCGACAAGAAAAACACTATCAAACTCCCTTATGCGGCGTTTGATTGCGAAACCTTTGCACACTTTCACCAACCTAACATGTTTGGCGTTGTTATTGTAGAGAAGGTCTACGACGCTTCGGATAAGAAGCCACATATCGTCGGTGCTAAAATCCTCAAGAACGAAGACGGGTCTTTGATGGAGGATGAAAGAGGCAAATACCGATATGTAGAGGATAAAGACTCATGGCAAAAGAGATGGGACAGATGCGACAAGCATTCTAAGACCAAGAACACCAAAGCCATGACAAAATGCCCCGATTGCACCCAAACAGCATACAAGCCTAAGAATTATGGCAAGTTTGTTGTCAAGGTGGATGAGAAGAAGGCAAAAATCCGAATGACTAAACTATGGTGTTGGGACGACGAGTTTGAAAAGGCCATTGTTCCTGTATTGATGAAGGCTAAGGTGGACAAAGTGTATGCACACAACGCTACTGTGGACATTATCGCTATGCTAACAAGACTTCACCCCGAATACAACCATCCCTTTGAACACTTTATGACCGACAATCCAATGTCAAGAAGCAGAATACTGCTAAGAGGTTCAAGCATTCTAACATGCACCATTGATGTAGCACCATTCTACAACAAACACAACAAGCGACCATACAAAGCAAAGAAGTATTGCTACAAGGAAAAGAAGATGGTTTGGACAGAAGAGTATGAAATTGAGTTTTGCGACTCATACGCTCTATTGCCGTCTTCTCTTGCCAAGTTGGGTGAAGCCGTAGGCTATCCAAAGGGCAATACGCCCGAATTGTTCAAACAAGAAGAAATCCGATACATGGAGATAACCGATGAAATGGTTTCATACTGTGTCCGAGATTGCGAAGTGTTGTTCAATGTCATGGATGGCTTTTGGACAACTATCAAAGGATTGGGTTATCATGGCACTACTTTGCCCCTAACAAGTGGAACATTGGGTTCTCAAATGATAGGATGGCAAAACTGCCAAGATGCGGCCAAAGACACCGATAGAGGCTCATTGTATCAAAAGAAAGAGAAGTCATGGAAGTATGAAACAATCATCAACAACCCCGACCTTGACGACATTTGTAGAGAGGCTATGGTTGGTGGACGAACCCAAGTGTTTCATTCCGAGAAGGTTGAAACAACCGCATTCGGTATTGATGCTAACTCAATGTATCCTGCCCAAATGACGAACCCACATCACTTCTTTCCTAACTTCAAGTCTATGCACGAAGTCAAGAAGGTCAAAGACTTCACTACTGCCGTTCTTGACAAAGCCGAAGGATGCGTTTATGTCAATTGGAAAAGACCTGCTAACGACCAAATAGGAATCTTTTCACACCAAGAAACAAGAGAGTTGAAAGACGGTTCTACTGTTGTTGTTGGTGGTTTGGATTGGACATTAACTCAAGGACGACGATGGATAACATTTCCCGAATACCGACATGCTTTGGAGATGGGCTACACCATTAAGCCCATGAAATGCCCTAAGCATAAGGTTGTAGCAGTTATTTGTCCACGATTGGACTACAACCCATTCACCGTCATTGACAAGTGGTATAACAAGCGAAAAGAGATGAAGGCGAATAACGACCCTAACGAGTATGTGCTTAAAATCCTGCTAAATAGCGGTGGTTTTGGCAAATATGTAGAGCAAAACTACGATGAAGCATTAACTTCATTGACCGATTCTGCACTATGGGGCGACGATTGGCACTACTCCGAAGTTATCAAGGATGAAGAGATTGATGAGTCCTATGGATACATCAAGTGCGAAACTCCACGACGAGCCGATACAACAGCAAATATTATGGGGGCTTATATCACAGCCTACGCACGATTAAACCTCTATGCTGTTGCTTGCGAGATTGGTGTTGAACACCTTATCTACTGCGATACCGACTCATGGAAGCACACCAATGCTGAAATGAAGTGTCCTTATGATGGCGACGAATTGGGACAATGGAAACTTGAACAAGTCTATGACGAATGGCAATCTGTTGCACCTAAGCAATACAAGTATCACGCAGTATGGGATGAAGACAAGAAGGACTGTTCCTCATGGAATGTCCGAGTCAAAGGTGCTTCACTATCGCAACTGTTGTTTGTTGATGGTGTGCGAAGCAACGACCCAACTCAAGAAGGCGACAAAGAATACCGACCAATGACTCAAGCAGAATTGGCGGCGTTTGATTTGAAGGGTTCTGTTTGCTACAAGCGAGTTATCGGTTTGAGAGAATCATACCGAACCCAAAGACACAAAGAAACCGCTATCAAGGCGGGAACATGGCACGAAACAGTCAAGAAAATATATGACAAAACAATACAGGAAGTGAAACAATGAACAAATGGAACATAAAGAAGAACAGCAAGGAAAAGTGGTCGGCAACGCAGGAAACAGTATGGCATGTGTTATCGGAGAGGGACGGAAATACAATGCAGTATGCCGATTTGTTGGAAATGGTGAACAACTATTTCCGATTTAATATGATAGGCAACGCAGTAGGAATCATGCTCAAGAAGCAAAAAGAAGCAGGATACATAGTTGTAGAGTCCAAGATGATAGGTGGACACCGACAGTTGTATTGGAAACTCGCAGACGATGTGGATAAAGAAGCATTCCTTAACCCACCAAAGCCTGTGGAAACAAACAACGCTTAAGTAGTTGGAAACACTCATTGTATAGTATGACCTCATGGCAACAAGACGATGATACGATGCAAGCACTTGACGATTGGCTACAATCGCAACAGAAACCTCTCAACACCTTCATGGAACATATCATGGAACATGCGGGAGAGGAAACCCATTGGGCTTTGCTTGTAGTGTATGGAAAGTTTGTCATGTATTATAATCAACTAATCAAGAGTGGCGATTGCACAATTCAAGAATCATTTGCTCAAGCATTGGCTAATATCGCTAACGACCCATTAACACAACAAATCGTCGGTCAAATGATTGGCGGTATGATGAACAGAAAGGTGGGCTTAGAATGAGTCATAACTGTTCTAAATGCGGGAAAGAATACAAATCCCGAAGTGGTCTATGGAAACACGAACAAAAGTGTGATGTAGGCGATTTAACCATATCCGAGTCCCCTGTTGCTATGGAGTCCGAAGTTTCTTCTTCGGTTGCCATGCCTAATACCTCCACTTTGGATGATGATGTAGCACAGGGCGACACCTCTTCATGGATGGACTTTGACCTTAATGTAGAAGAAGGCGAATCCGTCCCCGAACCTTTGAAGTTGCTTAAAGCACCAAAGAAGGACATTAAGAAAATGTCCAACAAGGAATTAGAATCATTCAAGCAAACCGAGATTGCACTATTAAAGATGGGTCTTGGTGGAATAGATGTTATCCTTTCACAGTATGGAAAAGGAATCACTTTGGACAAGGAGTTTGAAGTGCGACATTCCGATGGTGCTAAGACAACCGTAGCGTCGGCTCAATACGCATGGATGGAGGAAAAGGGCATGTCCATCTCTAAGTATGCTTCAACAGGTGTAGTAGCAGGTGCTATGACCGCTTGGTATATTGGAAGCCCATTGATGCGAATTAAGAAGAAAGCACAGAAGCCTATGATTAAGAGAGTAGGTGGCGGTGTATTGGGTATGTTTAGACGATTGCCTCTAATTGGACGACTCTTCGGCAAGAAAAAGCCAAAAGACCCAACAGAAGTAGGTCAAACGATTGAAATAGAGTTGGAGAGTGATTTAGAATGAGTTTCAGTTTCATTAAGATGATTGCAGAAGTATTTGGCTTGGAAAAGGCAAAAGACGATACGGAGGAAGAATAATGTTGAAAGACATGTATTATCCCGATGGAAAGTCGCTACACAAACTTGTAGTTGGACAAAGCGGTTCGGGCAAATCCTACTTCATTGAAGAAACAGTCAAGGCATTCCTAAAGGGTATGAAAGACCCCGATTTCCGAATGGTCTACTTTAGTCCTAAGAATGAAGGTTTCATTGATATGTTGGATAAGAAGCAAAAGCCTGTCCATGATGTAGGCGGTATGCTACGACAGATTGAGAAGCATAGAGTAGTGGTATTCTACCCCGATGCTACGGGATTAGAAGAAACGATGGATGATACCATTAACGCTCTCTTTGACCTAAAGGATTCAAACCCCGACTTCAAAGTATCATTGATTATTGATGATAGCCAAGTATTCCTTAGTAGCAGGAAAAGAGCCTCCGATGCTTTCACACGATTAGCACTATTAGGCCGAAGTAGGAACATTAACGCTGTTTATGTTTCACATGCAGTAGTCTTGAATAAGTCCTTAGAAGGACAAATAGACCAAATGGCTTTCTTCACTCTCCCTGCTAAAGCACATTGGAAGCAAACAGAAGAACGATTCGGTTTCAATCCCGAACCATACATGGAACAACTAAGGGCAGTAGACTACTCATTCCTCTATGTGGACATTAGAAGTGGTATGGTGCAACCTATGAATCCAATTGGTGCTTAAGGTGAAATACATGGTTATCATTGATACTAACCCACGATGTAGGCTATGTGGAACAATACTGCTACAATGGGAAGAAGAGAATGGCGACTTATGCTACTCTTGTTTGCATGGAATACCTACGGAGAGTCCCCCATGACATGCCGACCCGCAGTTATCCATTATTGTCGCACATGTTGGAAGCCAACAGACAAAATGTATCGCAGTAGCCCGAATCTAACCTGTTCTAAGTGTGGAGATAACGGATGGCGAAGAAGGTTGCCATTCACAACGCTTAAGTAGTTAATGACACTAAGGTAGGAACATGGTTTCACAGAAATCTTTAACACAAGCGGCTATGAGTGGGGTGGCTCTCTCCATCCTCTTTGCGGTGAGCAACGGTCTTAGCACCTATATTCTCCCCGATGGACAAACCCTCAATGAGTGGGTAGAAACAAAGGTAGGTGCTTAAAGTGCCTCTCGTTGATTATATCGTGAATGGTATGCTGTTAGTTGGTGTCTACTACGCCGCTACATACCTATTCGGAAATGAAATTGAAAACCTAATCAAGAAGGATGCGTGATTTTAGATGGGAGTATCATATACCAAAGTCTACCAAGACGCAGTTTCATTGTTTAACGGAACAGCAGGTGCTTCATTTGATGTTGCTAACCCTGTTCCTGCGGGATTGATTGAACAATTCGGTATCCGAATCGTCGGAACAACTGCCGATGTGCCTTCTGCCGCTTCAATGTCCGAGTTAATCTCCCAACTACGATTGACCTTCAATGGCGACCAAATCTACAACTTTAACACAAGTGCAGGAGATGTTGCTAACGCAGGACAGTCCCGATTGGGTGCTGTTCTTGACGACATTGGCGGATTCGTTGCAGAAAACCCAAGTGCAGTTAGTCAAGATATGACTTTGTGGATTCCTTGCGGAATAAACCTACCTACTAACAGCAGGTTTGAGTTGTCTATTTCCTACATCAAGGCTCTACAAGACATCACCGATGCTAAGTTTGAAGTTTGGTTCAAATACGGAAAAGCAAGCAACGCTACTATTCTTGGCAACGCTACATCACAGACTCTTTCGGCTAACAGCCAAGTTATGATGACCGTTAAGATTCCTTCTTTCAAGGGCGCAACTGTTTCGGGTATTATTCTACAATCCCCAACCAATGTTGATACTTTGACCGAAGTTATTGTTAAGCCACTTGGCGACTTCGCTATGACAGCACCTTTCCTAAGAGGGGCTTCGGGCGCATCCCAAAACGGCTACCAATTCGTCAGTGCAACAGTCAGCACTACTGCAAACCTCTACGCAAGTGGAGTTAGCGGATACTACTTCGTGCCAACATACGACTTGACAAACACCGATGGTTCAATCACGCTACTTATCACAGCGAATGACGATGTTATCTACAACGCTATTCCTGTCCTTTCTCTACCTACGGGTGGAAGCGGAGAAGCAAGCGCAAAACAAACAGCAAGCAAAGCAACGGGTTCTTCTCTATCAATTCTGCAAAGAGCAGAAGAGTAGGTATCACATAAGGTGATGCCTAATGGGAAGAATGCAGAAATATACTTTGCCGCAAGACGGGACTCCTGTTCCTATTGCTGTTAAAGGCGCAACTTCGTTCACTTGGGACGGTGCTGTTATTGAGATGGCCTATCAAACAGGCGATTTTGATACGGGACAGTTGTTTAGGTTGAATGATACCTCCGAAGGGAGAGTTGTCTATCAACTTGAAGAAGGAACACAATTGTATGTGCGACAAATCGCAGGTGCGGCGGCTGATTTAGACCTTTATGTTTGGACTCTCATTGGAAGTGGGGGTCAATAACATGGCTCTTGAACCGATAACAGCATTAGCGGCCTTTATTGCTCTAAAGTTGCGAAACGATGATGAAGGCACAGTTAGGGCTTCCGTTAAAGGAAAGCAATTAACAAGTGGCCGAGTCGGTGCTAATGGCGAGATTATCCAACCTACTTATGAAAGAGTAGAAGCGAGAGTGCTTAAGCCACCAACCAAGTTATGCTTCAAGACAGCGAGAAAACATGCTTTTAGCGACAACACTAAACCAAAGGTTCAGTATGGAGTTATCTACTATTCGGCAGACGATGATGGGCGAAGAACCTATTCATATCCCGATGGTGAATCCCCAACAGGTGAAAGAGAAAAGAATGCGTCAGTATTCCCTTCAAGAACAGAAGGATACTACATTTGTCAGTATTTGCCCGATAATGCACGACCATACAACGGAACAGGCATTAAAGGATGGTTTGTCTTAAACAATGATAACAGAAACTACGCAAACAGCGAAGAAGACGCTATTGCTACATGCAAGGCTATGTTTAATGCTAAACTTGAACCTCAACCTGCACCCGTAGCACCCGAAGCACCGCCTTATACTGCCCCTACACAGCCCGACTTTGGATTGGGTGGGACTTCTACGCAGTATTTCACAAGCGGGGCAACAGGAGGCACAGGAAGCACACCTGCCCGACCAACAGAACCTACTCCCGACCCTACACCGCCACCAACAGGAGGTAGCGACCCCGTAGACCCCGAACCCGATTTCCCCGACCCCGAAGAACCAATTGCACCTGTTAAACCAACAGACCCATTTGAACCTCCAAAGGGAGATGAACCGTTTAAGCCTCCTATGGATAAAGAACCCGACTACAAAGGTGGAGTAGACGGTATGGACAAATACGGAGATATTGGCGGAAATGGCGGCGGCGACTACAAACTTGGTGGTATGTGAAATGCCTATCAAGAAGGTTAGAGGTGGATACAAGGTTGTATCCTATGTTAGTGGAAAAACACTCAAAAAGACATACAAGACCCGAAGTGCCGCAGAAAAAGCAAGTGCTACTTCAAGACGAAGAAGCCAAAGAAAGCGAAGCACAGGTGCTAAAAGGAGAGGGTATTGATGGCATGGGTAGAATACACAGGCTCATTCAAGGATGCAATTAACATCTCAAGGACTAATAATGTGCCATTTAAGACCGTTAGAGGGCCAAAAGATGAATACACATGGCAGGATAGCGGAAAGTTGCTTAAACTCCATGAAAACACCTTTTCTTCAAGCGGTGCTTTGCATCTAAGAGTTGCTGATGGATGGCGAGTTGCTTTCCGAATTGCTACGGAGAATACTGATTATTTCAATGATAACATAAAGAGCGAATACATGGCTAATGACGCTTCTTCAAACACATTTATTGGCATGAATACAGGTGGGACTTCTACTGATAATGAAGACCCCGTAGGTGAACATGATGAAGTATCCGAAGTTTGGGTCTATGAAGACAAAGACTTTTGGCAAGAAAACCAATCAAATGTTCTTTTCACATTGTATGGTGATGACTACTTATCAGTTGATGTAGACGGCGACCATAGCAATATCGCTAACTTCTCTCTCCATAAAGGCACAGTTAATTATGATGTATCAACAGACCGAGAAATGTCCGATGATACCTTCATTAGAATGATTAAGGCTTGGTATTGGGTTGATGACCTGCCTCCTACAACTTATGAAGTTGAAGAAGATGACGGCAACGGCGACGAACAATCCTATGAAGGAAACTTCAATGAAAACGAGGGGATAACCGATGAAGACATTAAAGAAGGAGATAAGGGAGAAATCGCACCTACTCCAAAGCCCGAAGAAGAACAAAAACCAACTATTGAACCCGACCCTAAGCCCGAAGATGACGGACAAGAAGGCGGAGATGGAGATAGCGACGGAGATGGAGATGGGGATGGCGAAGGTGATGGCGACAGTGAAGCAGACGAAGAGAATTATTCAATTTTCCTTGTTCTTGGTGGTATCACGCTTATTCTTGTTGGCGCATTTGTATTCCTAAGAAGGGGTGGAAGTATTGCCGAATGATGAACAATCCGTAGCAAGTGCAGTAGAAAACGCACGACAGGATGCTCAAATGGATGCTCTACGAGATAGGGTTATCGCTAATGAAGAAGTGATTAAGGCTCTTGCAGACGGTCAAGTTGAATTGACTAAAAGCATGGCTGAAATCAACACTACTCTTAACCTACTCTTGAGAATGGGTAGACCCGTTATGCTACTAATGGTCGGCATATTTGGCGCATTAGGTATTGATATGACAGGAGTTGTTGCTTAATGACACTACAAGACGATGTTAATAGTGCAGGAAAAGTAGCGAGTAGTGCTACTACTGCTATGGTTAGAGCAATTCTTGTAGGACTTGTTCCTATTGTTGAGTTTGGATTCCTTATTGCATTGACGCTACTTGTAGTCGCTGTCCCTATCAAATTGGTTAATATGGTGGTGGCTTGAAGTGGCCGAACCTAATGTGAACATCAATGTGGATTCTCCGCAAGTTGATGCACCCGTTGAAATCAAGTTTGGCTCTCTATTTGAGGGTCTAAAAGCATCAATTGACGGTATTGTTGATGATGTGCAAAGTGGAAGTAGCGTAGCATTAACAGGTTTGTTTTTGGCAGTTATGTTTGTAGTAGCAGGAGTCTATGTTTGGCGAAGGGTATGATGCGTTATGCCTCTACTCAAGTCATTATACTACACCTATGTTCCGATTAGGGAATTGCTAAAGGTATTCGGTGGAACATCGGTTGTATTAGCAACCTCCGCTTCTCAAAACATTATGAAAGGGTCAGTATTGACCTTAGAAGGAGGGTCGGTGCGAGAGTATCAGTTTGACCCCGCTATTGAAAGTCAGCCCGACCAACAAATAGATGTTGATGTAGAGTTTAATGATGAAGCATTGTTCACTACTGCGGGATTCTCGTCAGTTGCATATTTAGGTGCTATGACCTACTATAACAGCAAGTTTGAATTGAAAAAACGATTTAAGGCCATACAAGAAACAATAGAATGGATGATTAGCAGGTTGGATGACGCAGTATCGGGCTTGCAGGACATAGAAGGTGCGGTTATTGATGAAGAAATACGACTCGCCCAACTAAAAAAGAACGGTGCAACACCCGTTGAATTGCTTAACGAAGCACAATTGGGAATACAGAACATTGAGCAAACACTTGTCTTTAGTGGTGTCAATAACATAGACGATGTTCAAGCAGGTTTGATTAGGCTACAACACCTAAACAACCCATTCCTTGATGTAGCACTGTTAGAAGAACAATACCCTTTGACATACGGCTCTCCAACCCTAAAGAAGTGGAAAAGAGCGCAAAAGTTGGTTGATAAGAAATTGATTGACAATAGGATAACGAAGGGCAAAGATGTAGACTTATACAACTTCTTATTCGCAACACCCGATATAGGGACAGAAGAGATATGGAGTTTAGAAGCCATAACAACAAACTTTTCAGCAGTTATTGACGAAGCAAAGACCGAATTGGTTAATGCGAGGAATATAGCCAAAAGCGCACAAGAAGGTAGAGCAGAAATGATAGCGACATTAGGCTTCTCAACGGAAGCCGATGCCTCATTGATTAACACCGTAGATGAGTTTTTGTTTGCCTCTACTACATCAATAAGTGAAGCGGTATCAAATGCTACGCAATATGCTAACGAGTTGGACATAGCGTTGGATGCTGTCAAAAAGAAAGGAAATGAAGTAGTTGCTATCGGTGCTAAAGCAAGCGGAAAATTAGCCTCAAGAATCCTTGCCGCAGTATCAGTTTGGGATGGTATCTATTGGGTTGGAACAAGCATAATTGACATTGGCTTAAACTACTTAGGTGTCCCCGAAGACCAACAGAAAATACCATTCCTTAGCGACATTCCCTACATAGGAAAGGTCTTTGACTTTGGAGAGGATAAACTCGGAGGCTCGTTCATTGACGACCTTATCATAACACCAATACTTGACTTCATTCTAAGCCCGTTCTTGCCCGAAGAGGTTGAAGCAACTTTAGTTGATGGGATATGGCTACTTTTGGCTACTGCCGCAACAAGCGATACCCTATCATCATGGACAGGTGCTTTGCTAAACTTCTATGTTGATAACATTTCAGCCGAGTTTGAAAGCCCTTTTGCTTCGGATACCGAAGTGGAGATTGAAAACCCGCTACTAAAACTGTTTCAATTAGACCCTATCGCCATTCTTGAATACACTCTCTATGCAGTAGTAGCAAAGATTGTGTTTAATGGGTGGATAAGACCTGCCTACGGCTACTTTAGCCGACAGACGGGGTTAGGTAGCACCGCTTAATTTGCTGTCCATAGAACGCCTTTGTCAGTCTTTGCTACATTGACGGTCAAATGACCGTTTTCTTCAATGTGTGCATTAACAGCCTCAAGGACGCTTTCTGCGTTGATAGTGCCTGTTTTCTTGAACAGACGGCAAAAAGCATTGACTAATCGGACACCATGCGGTGTAGAGTTAGGGTATTTGCTGTTTTCGGGGTTTGTAGCATAAACGCTTGTTCCCACATTGTCTGTTTCATTGATTAGGTAGAACACCTTTCGCTCGTCGTTAAACGATACCTTAGTGCATGGTATTGAGTAGTTGTCGCCCTCATACCAATTCTGCCATTCAATTTCTTCTTGCTCGGTTTCCGATGAAATGTTAAAATCCATTTTTGTTCCTCAAACTTAACTACATGCCTTCAACTACTTAAGCAAAATGTTCGGGCTTAACGCAAGCGCAGGTATTGGAAATAGCCCCCGCCCCCGAAGGGGGTTGGGGGGCTGTTTCTATACCTGTCTCTTATACACATCTGACGCTGCCGACGAAGAGGATAGTGTAGA
>OJET01000062.1_pt1 | contig 14943 bp, 15 predicted proteins | sample 1593941 | NCBI WGS metagenome assembly OJET01 (sample SAMN05416869, study PRJEB24817) | seawater metagenome | isolation source: Sea water | place: Canada:Atlantic | collected 2013-11 | reverse complement strand
GTATTGTTATTTTCAATGGCGTTGACCAAATCAGCTTGAGTAACGCCGTATGTCAGCAGTTTTTCAGGCTCAAAAGCCACGACTAACTCTCGCTCAAAGCCACCAATCGGGTTGACTTCAACTACACCAGGCACACGCATAAGTTGAGGACGAATAACCCAGTCGTGCACAGAGCGCAATTCCATAGGTGTAATCAAGTTACCATCTTTATCCGTCGCGCCAGGTTCAGCGTCTACGGTAAACATGAATATCTCGCCAAGTCCTGTGGCAATAGGACCTAACTGAGGTTCAAGACCAACTGGTAATTCTGACTTTGCAGCAGAGAGCCTTTCATTTACCAACTGGCGTGCAAAGTACACGTCGGTATTGTCGCTAAAGACGGCCACCACTTGTGATAAACCATAACGAGAAACAGAGCGCGTGCCCTCTAAGTTTGGTAAGCCCGCTAAAGCCGTTTCAAGCGGATAAGAAATTCTCTGCTCCACTTCCAAAGGCGTATAACCAGGTGCATCAGTATTAATCATTACCTGAACGTTAGTAATGTCGGGCACAGCATCAATGGGTAGTTTGGTAAAATTCCACAAGCCGAGCGCTGAAACACCCAGCACTAGCACCAACACAAGAATGTTGCGTTTTATCGCAAAGCGTAAAATAAAATCTAGCATGTGCTACTCCTAATGGTCGTGTGATGCGCCAGATTTTTCAATGTCGGCTTTAATGATGTAGCTATTATTGGTGACGTACTCTGTGCCTGCATCAATGCCGCCTAGCACCTCAACCCATTCACCTGCCTCTCGACCCAGCTCCAGCATTCTCACTTCGTATTGCTCGCCAACCTTGGCATACACAACGGTAAAGTCCCTGAAAGCCTGTAACCCAAGGCGTTTAACAGCTAAGGGCACATCAAAGGTTTCTACTTCGATTAATGCAGAGATAAACGCACCTTCACTTAGAAACCCTTCAGTATTGTCGACTTCAGCAAGGAATAATCGGGCTTGATCATCTCGCATAGTAAGGCGGTTCCCACTTATAACCGTGGGAATTGAATTGTTCAGGCCATTGACCATCAAGGTAACAGGCGCAGATTGTTTAACCGACATAACGTCCATTGGGAAGACTGCAAGCTCAGCAAGCAGTTTGCTAGGCTGAGTAATTTCAAGCAGGGTACGTTGTCCCGTTTGTTCGCCGGTATTAGCAAGCTGCTGTGTGATAACGCCCGCAATCGGGGCTTTAATTTGATTAGACTGTAAGCTTTCGTTACTTTCGATGGTAATTAAAAGCTGTCCTTTTTTGACTGTATCCCCCAAGCCAACGTGGACTTGTTTGATTTCACCTTCAAAACGGGCGTTAATTTGGCGCTTGGCATTCGCAGGTAATACTAGCTTTCCATAAACTTTAATCGTCTTATGTAAAGTGGCTGCGCCGACTATTTCAGTATCAATTTCCATCGCTTCTGCGACTTTAGCTTCAATCAGCGTGCGACCTTCAAAATTGTCGTATTGCCACGAATAAGTTTTACCCTGATGACGTGCGCTGACTGACACAATAAACGAATGCGGCTCGTAAATTACCGTGTCACCTCGCAGGTAATCACCTTCGGCTCTGAAGTTGATATCATTAATCTGATCACCCAAGCGGGTGAGTTTGATATTTAATTCGACTTTTTGAGGGGCAACGGGTTTTTCACCTTGTGTCACCCACACTCTGAATTCGGGCGGAACACCAGTTTCAAAAATGGCCAGTTCAATTGCAAAATCACCTTCTCGTAACATTCTGCCGTTGTGTGGACCTTTTTCTGGCTCTGGCTCATCTGCTGCTGGGGACGATTCGGCCATTGCCAAAATGGGGGTTAGCGCACAAGCTATTCCAAGTTGACACAAAAATACAAAAATAAAGAGTCGTTTGTTCATTTTTTTCTCACTTAATTGGAAAGGCTTGCACCGGTAAGGCGCTGAATTTCGATGTGTTGAAGGTGTATGGCCTGATAGGCATCTAGCAATTGGGCTTGGGTACTGAGCAGTTCTTGTCGAATAGACGTCCATTCTAAATAACCAAGACGGCCTATGTCGTATGCTCTATTGGCTTCATCAGAGGCTTTTTCTAGCAAGGGGATCACCCTGTCCGTAAGGGTGTCTATGACATGTTTGCTATGTTTCATGTTTTGCAATAATACGAACAGCTGAGTATTGAGTTTACGTGCCAACACATCAGCTTGGCTTTGATATTCGGCTTGTTTTGCTTGAATTACCTGTACATCACCTAAGCTACGTGCGTCATTACCAAATGGAATGGAAATCCCTGCAACTAAGCCAAAATCATCGGTAGATTCATAACGTCTTATTCCAGCTGATACCTGCCATTTGGGTTTAGCTTCGATGCGAGCGAGTTCTATTTGCGACTGTGCAATGCGCTGTTGATTAGCAAAGGCCAATAAAGCTGGATGTGCTTTGAGTTTAGCTAATTGTGTAGGTAGGTTTTCGATGACAGGTACATCTAGTAAATCACCTTGAGGCACATATTGGTTGGCTTCGCCACCCCACTGTGCAACCAACTGGTAACGACTCGCTTCCAATTCATGCTCTAAATCTTCAACTTCGAGACCTCGCCGTACTAGCTCTGCTTCGGATTGTAGCTGTTCAATGGATAGGCTTTTGCCTGCCTCAACTCTGCGCGTTATGGCAGACAACGCGTCATTAGCCTGTTGCTCAGCCAGTTTAGCTAGTTGTAGTCGCTGCTCTAAAATTAGTGCTTCAATGAACAGTTTTGCGGTGTGTGCAGAAATATCTAAGGCTTTTATATCCCTTTCAAAATCGACTTGTGTTGCTGCGTTTTTAGCAGCATTCACGCGACTATCGATAGCACGATATTCCAGCACCCAAGCAATGTTCAGCGTGCTTTGGGCTGCACCGAAGTTACTATGTGTGCCGGTTCCCATTGCATCTTCAATCGTTAAACCAATAGTTGGCCTCGGCAGAATTTTAGCTTGCTTTACCCTTGCATTTAGCGCTTCTCGCTGATGAGTAAACACTGTCATTTCAGGATGCTCTGACAATGAAAAGCTGATCGCTTGGGACAAGTCTAAGGCTTGTTGATTACTCATATCTTGCGCATGTGCTAACGATGGCAGTATCAGCAGCAAACTGGCAAACGGTAAGCAAAACCACAGTGTTTTCCTAATTAAAAACCGAGCCGCAATCGGTTTTAAAATTAAGCAAAAATCTAACTCGCTGTGCATGTATTATTCCTTAAGAATGAGTAAAAACGGATTCGACTAGATGATGAGTGGCATCAACAGCAACGATCGTAAAGCAGAGCATAACCATCATAAAAGCAATGGGTACAATAACTGGCAGTGATTTTCTGGTGGGCGTTAATAACTGTTGTACGCGTTGCGAAATATCATTACCACCAAAAAAACTAAGGGATGTATTTGACGCATTTTTTGGTAAAACGGTGTTCAACCTAACTACTTTGACAAGCGTAGCTGCAACATCTTCAGCAGAGTGGCCTATTACTGTAGATTGATCTGCAATGTGCTCGGTCAATAACGCGTACTTTTGATTTAAAAGCTGGGCGAGTCTTTTGGGGTAATAGGCAGATAAAAAAGCTATCAATAGTTTAGTTAACGGATCTCTATTGCGAGCGTGGGCAAGCTCATGCTCCACAACAATATCCAGTTCTTTGTCACTAAGGTTATCTGCCATCCCTGTTGCGACGTAACAAACCGGCCGAAAAAATCCTGCCGTAAATGCGGTAGGAATATCACTGTCTATTATTTGGACATTGTGTTGGCCTTGAGACTGATCCTCGGCTATTGAAAAATGTTTTAATGTATTAATCGCATTTCCTTGTCGATACAGCTGTGTGCCTTTAACAGCAATCAAAGCAATACTAAACAAGACAAACAATACAACCGAAACCCCATGCCAACTGCTAAATTGAAAAACGTATAGATGATGCCAATGCACCACGCTTTCCACCCAATTATAAATGGCCGTTCCTTCAAACAACGGACTAAAGAAAAGCATGGTCATTAGACCTAACACCCAAGGACCTAACACCCAAGTCAAAATTAAGGTTTTCTGTGATTGGATAGAATAAGAACCGATAAGTTTGCCAAAAACTGTCCAAGCGATAGTGAGCAATAATGCCCCCACGAAGAATCCAAGCAGAGCAATGGTAATAAGATTCATGATGACGGCAAAATCGCTAATCAGCACTGCTATCACCTTTTTTAAGTTGCTGACGTTGTATTTCAATTAGCTGCTCGAGCTGGTCAAGTTGCTCTTCATCCATTTCTGTAGAAACTGACGAAAAAGCAGCAATCAAGCTATTTTCCCCCTTGCTGACAAAATCACTGGCGACGCTATCAATTAACCTGGCAATTAAGTCATCTCTTGCTATCTCTGCACGGTATAGATATGCGTGCCCTTGCTTTTCACGGCTTAACAAGCCCTTTTTAAAAAGGCGTTCTAGTGCACTTTGCACCGTATTCAGTGAGCTATCGCGCTGTTTTGAAAGTTCAGCATGGACGTGTTTAACATCCACGCCCGGCGAAGACCACAAATATTGCAACACTTGTTTTTCGAGTTCACCGAGAAACATAGAATGCCCTTTATTAATTTTCATCATGTGTTTATACTGCCAGAATGAAAACCGATAGGCAATCGGTTTTAACATTGAAGGTAAAAATATGGGTTGGATAATTACCAAATATCTACTCACCGCCGGAATTATAGTTGGCGTTTCTGAAGTTGCTAAACGTAATGACAAGTTTGGGGCGCTACTTGTAGCACTGCCAACAGTCACTATTTTGGTGGTGATTTGGCTCCACTTGGAAGGGCAGCCGACCATAAAGATTGCTAATCATATGCGGTACACGTTTTGGTATGTTTTGCCGTCGTTGCCATTATTCCTGATTTTTCCATTAGTAATAGAACGTATTGGTTTCTGGGCTGCACTTTTTACTGGCTCAGTGGTGTCTATTATAAGCCTATTCGCACTGACGTTGATATTGAGACGCTTTAACATTTATTTGCTTACTTTTTCTTAAGTGAAGGTAGCGTAAGCAATTTTAATTAAGTCTAGGTTGATTTTGAAAAGGAGAAATTAAAACCAATGGTAAAACTCAACAGCACTATAATGCTGCTCTTAATGTGCTATTAATGATTATTTTAGGAGGATGCAGTTCGACATCTGTACAGTGTCCGTCCGGTAATCCCCACATTCAATTCATAGGTTTTCTACGTCATGGTGCTCTCTTTGTTAAGGAGAATGACCATGGCGCATCATCAACGAAGAGAAGTAGAAGACTGGCTCAATTTATTTGAGCAACAAAAACAATGTGGACTCACAGCGGTAGAGTTTTGTCGCCAGCAACAGATCAATGTCCAAACCTACTACACCAGGCGACGTGATATTCGTCTTCAGCGTACTCACAGCAAGTTCGTCCACGTCAAACGTGAAGTCACAAAGATTGAGTCACACACCGAGGAAACCGGTGGCGAACTTCTTCTGCAACTTGGGAGCGCTCATCTTAGCGTGCCAACGAATGTTAGCCCTCACTGGCTTGCCACCGTGATGAAGGCACTAGCTGAATGAAGATGTTTGTTGAGCCTGCCGACGTTTATTTATACATGGATATCGTCGACTTCCGTAAATCGATTAATGGCTTGATTGTAGTGGTCGAACAGAACATGGAGCTCAATGCCTTTCGTGATGCGCTGTTTGTGTTTTGCAATAAAAAGCGCGATAAGCTCAAAATACTCTATTGGGATAAAACGGGCTTTGCGCTTTGGTACAAACGTCTCGAGAAGTATCGGTTTAAGTGGCCTGTCGATGCTAACTTACAACACCTGAATGTAAGTGAACAGCAGTTACAGTGGCTGTTATCAGGCTACGATGTAATAGGCCATCAGCCGTTGCACTACAATGCATCCGGCTTATAACCTGTGATCATAACTAGCGATTAACGATCACGAAATCGTCTTAATAATGTCGGGAAATCAATGCCTTATTGCATGATAATAAGGCCATGAATATTGATATCGAAAACTTACCTGATGACCCAGCAACATTGAAAAAGATGTTGTCGCAGGTGATGTCTCGCTATCAATATCTTGAGGAGCAGTTTCGTATTGCCCAGCATAAACAGTTCGGTCAAAGTACCGAAGGTCATCCTGGGCAAGGTGAGTTGTTTAATGAAGCGGAAGCGCTCGCTGTTGAATCAGATACGCAAGAAGAAGCCATAAGCTACACCCGTAAAAAGCCCACACGTAAACCGTTACCCAAAGACCTACCTCGTGAGGTTATCGTTCACGATATTAGCGACGAAGAAAAAGTCTGTGGCTGTTGTGCAGGTGAGCTACATCGCATTGGTGAAGATAAGTCAGAAAAGCTTCAGTTTATTCCTGCTCAGGTCAAAGTGATTGAGCATGTTCGCCCTAAATATGCGTGTCGTACCTGTGAGAAAGACGGTATTAGCAACACAGTAAAACAAGCGCCGGTACCTCACAGCGTTATCCCTAAAGGTTATGCGACCCCAAGTTTATTAAGCCAAGTCATTACCAGCAAATATCAGTATGGGTTACCGCTGTATCGACAAGAGTCTATGTTTAAACAGCATGGTATAGAATTAAGTCGTAAAACCATGGCTGACTGGATAATCCGCTGCGCTGAGCTATTTAAACCGCTTTATGACCAGCTCCATCAACATATCCTAAAACAACCGGTTATCGCGGCGGATGAAACCACGCAGAAGGTCGTTGAATCTGAGAAAGTGAATAGCTACATGTGGTTGTACGCCAGTGGCGCTGACTCACCTACCGGTAATATCTCGGGGACAGAGATACCTAATATCGTGCTGTACGACTATCACAATAGTCGCGCTGGGCAATGCGCCGTAGACTTCCTTAAAGGTTACAGCGGCTACTTACAAGTGGATGGCTATCAAGGCTACGAGCAAACGCAAGCCACACTCATTGGTTGCTGGGCACATGCACGCCGTAAGTTCATGGAAGCCAAAAAAGGCGCAGGTAAGAAAGGCAGTGGCAAAGCGGATTGGGCACTCAATCACATCCAAAAACTCTACCGCTTAGAAACCCAGCTAAAAGATAAAACGGTAGAGGTGCGATATATTACAAGACAAGAAAAAAGTGTGCCGTTACTGAGCCAGCTTCATATGTGGCTAATGAAATCGGCTCAACAAGTGTTACCCAAAACCAAGTTGGGCGAAGCGATACAATACTGCTTAAACCAATGGAAAAAGCTGGAACGCTATACACTCGACGGGTTATTGAGTATCGATAATAATCGCGCTGAGCGCGGGATAAAGCCGTTCGTCATAGGTAGGAAAAACTGGCTGTTTAGCCAAACGGCCAGGGGTGCAAACGCCAGCGCTGTTCTCTACAGCATCATCGAAACGGCTAAAGCCAACGACCTGTACGTATTCGAGTATGTGATGACTTGCCTTGATGAACTCAGCCAGCCCGACGTCAATATCGAGCAACTGCTACCATGGCAGTTTGCTAAGTGTTAGGTGGGATTGGCGGACGCTTACATTGATAAGGTGTCAGTACTCAACTTGTATTAGCAACTAGGGCTGAATAGGCATATATTTTACATCCGCACTCTATTGAGAAAGGATGCTCAGGTTACCTATAGTAATTCAACGCCAACATACATTTTGAATTTAGAGCAGTTGGAAGGGCTTTATCAGTAGTCTCCAGATTTAGTTCAGATCTAAACCTGAGAGCAACTTAGATTACCGATTTCATTGTTCTATTTCTGAAGAGTTAAATGTTTCTCAAATGAGAATAATTTTAACTTTCGTTCTATAGATTCAACTTCCGTCCGATATCTGCAAATAAACGAAATACATCGCTTGGACTGGTTCCAGTAAGCCCTTACATTGTTATCACCACCGTCTATTGCAAATTCATCTTCCTTTAATTCATATGCAGAATTTGCTCGAAAATGTGACCGGCCTAGCTCGTCAACTACACTAAAGTAGTCGACATTGTCGGGAATTTTTATTCTTGAAGGAACAGATATCATCACGACCCCTTGTACCATTTTATAAGTCATTATTACTATATTTGGTATAAAGATAAAAGAAAAATCCAACTGACAAGGATGGGTAATTTTATCAACGGCCTCTCATTTGAGAGCAAGTGGAAGCGTATTTGGTGATAAAGTGAATTGACCAAATCAGATATTTAAATAAAGACTCTTAGCCTTTTCCAAAACTTTTTCCGCGAATAAGCTAGTTGGTATATAATTCCTTTTTGACGCGTTAAACGTTTTTTATCAACAATACAGGGCGGGATTTAACTTTGGTTAATATTTAACCAAACAACAGTTCTGAACGGAACTCGCCGTTCCAGGCGGCCCCTCTGCGTTTTGCTGCCATACTGTCCTTTTTACCTTGATGCTGACGAATGATATTCAAGCAGACTCGATTGAATAACGCCATGTGTGTTGCACCGTCTGGGTCGCTCACTTTCATTTCGTCTTCACGAAACACAACATCCAATACCCAATGCAACCTGTTTTCAATGTGCCAATGGTCGCGAATGGCTCTAGCTACCAGTTCTGGACCCATGTCTAGAGAACTAACGTAAAAATGGGAAGTGTAAGACGTATCATTCTTCGTCTTTCTACCTCTGGCTACTTCAATGACGGTTTTGACATGCGGCCATTTCTCACGTAACTCATCAGATAACGTTATAGGCAGTTGCATAGTAATGCGGCTTTCTTCCCGCCCATGACCAGCGTTAATTCCTTCGTTTTCCTCACTAGCTTGCATATCTTCGTAATGAGCTTCAAAGTGCGCCTTTACTGCCTTGTGTAGTTTGCCTTGATGCGCTTTTACTTGAACAATAAAGTCGCATTTACGCTTACGGATGAGGTCGAGTGTGTCACGTTGACAATGCAGCGCATCTAAAGTCACGATGCTGTCTTTTAATGCCAGCATGTCAATAATGTCGCGCGCAATTTGTCCTTCCTTTCCCTTGCTATCTGAGGACTGTTGATACAAGGCTAAGCCGTTTTCGACATCATAGGCACTGACCACATTTAAAGCGCGCTGCACACTGCCAGACCAACTCCCACGTAGCACTTTACCATCAATCGCAATATGGGGTTTGTTCGATGCTTCTCGGCGACTGTTAATCCAATCAATCAGAGCTTTAATCAACGCTTCAGTATCTAAGGCTTTAATTATATTCGCGATGCAATGGCGACGGGGAATACCATTATCGAAACGGCGATGCAGCCTTAGTCAGTCCAGCTGCATTTCGCCAAATTCCTTAATAGACTTCCACCCATCTGCGCCGCTAAGCACCGCGCTTAGTGTGAGAAACATCACATCGATAAGGTCGTGTTTGACATTGATGTCTGTTCTGGGATCTTCAATTTGTTCTAGGTGACTGATGATGCTCATTGGATGGCCTTTTGAATAAGAATAGCCGATCAGATCATAGCAATGAGCATTAGTTCAATTTAAAGTGGGATCCCGCCCTGAGCCCATGGAGAAGGTAGAAAAGTTTATAAACTGAAACCTCGCCATGCACGTCTTGCAATACATTCTGCTCACACCATTGCCTTGTTCGTTCTTGAATCTTGGGATGATAAGCGTGAACGTTAAATGTTAATCACCCACATTGTGGCGCAATCTTCCTATCAACCACAGACCACATAATGTGATTATATTTACCCGCAAATTCAACTCCGAAGTGCACCACTCGCTAAATTAAGCTGCGCTGCGTAGTTCATTAAAAACAACTAAGGGTTGTCTATACCCGAGGCATTTTCTTGGCCTCAGGTTAAGTGCCCGTTGCGCGTCAGCGACCTGTTCGTTTGTAACGGTCCTTAAATCGGTGCCTTTTTTAATATATTGCCTTAGCAAGCCGTTAAAATTCTCGTTCAATCCTCGCTCCCAAGATGAGTAGGGATTGGCGAAGTAGATATCGGTTTTTAGTTTTTCTGCAACCTGTTCATGACCGCAGAATTCTCCGCCATTATCAGCTGTTATCGTGTGCACATGACTACGGTAGCGCCACAGCATACCCACCATCGCTCTGCCTACATCAGCCGCGCTTTTAGCGGGCACCTTGCGTATCAAGTACAACTTACTTTTACGCTCTACTAAACTCACAATGGCACCTGTACCGTGCTTGCCTAGCACCGTATCTACTTCCCAATCACCAAAGCGTTCTTTCTCATCTACGATGGCTGGACGACACTCAATTCCAACGCGGTTTGGAATGATAACGCGTTTCGCTCGGCTGCCTTTACGGTACTTACGGCGGCCTTGTCGCAGCTGTTTGTACAGTTTGCCACCCACTGATTTGTCTCGTTGAACGTAGCCGTAAATCCACTCATGGCTGACTGGGTAACCAACAATTTTACCCACACCAGCAATCTGCTCAGGACTCCATTTCTGAGAGAGACCGTACTCAACAAACCCAATGGTGAGTGCAGGCACTTGATATTTAGCAGCCTGACATCGCCGCCGTCTCGTTTTACTCTGCGCCAATTCAGGCAAATAATGACTGTCTCTCAAGCGATTGCGTCGAACTTCCCGGCTGATGGTGCTGTGACTGACACATAATCGCTTTCCTATTTCCCGATAACTGAAACCCTCGCGCAAGTAGGCCTCTATCTGATATCTTTGTCCTTCGATCAACTGCTTGTAACTCATGGTGATACTCTTTTTGTTTGGCGACTTAAGAATACCACCAACAGGCAGTTGTTCGTCTATCCCCAATTAACCATGAGTGGTGCACTTATTATCTGAATTCGGGAGTTGCCATAAATTAACCTGTTTAAGTGATCAGTTAACACTTAATTTATTGATTGCATACGTAATATTATGGCAAGTAACTAATAAGGGAATTGGAATGAAAATTAAAAATATACTCTTCGTAATAATGAGTTTTCAGTATTGTAACTTGAATTATGTCTCTGCAGCAATTATCAGTGCTTCTGATGGTGTAAACTCAACTTATTGCAATGGATTTACCTCTAAAACTCAAATATATCATGACACAAATACAGCTACTGGCGTAATAAAAAGTGAATATCTTTACAATGCGTCAGAACAAGTTATTGAAACACCAACCTTTGACGGAAGTTGGGTTGCCAAATCTAGAGGAACTAATTGCATAGTCGATAGTAACAACTTTAATGGAAGTTCTTATGCTGATACTTCGTTTAACGCATATACAGGAGAGTCAAAGTTATTTGCCACTGCAGAATTTAATGATTTAGTTAACGTGAGTACCGGTATAGATTCATATAGTGAAACGTATATGAGTGTAAGCTTGGTATTAAATAATTTAACAGAAGACACTCAGTTTTTTTAGATCTTAATGTCGAAGGTGACTTTAATTACTCAGGCTTGGGCAGCTCTTCATACCATAAACAAGCCGATATTATATCTGATGGTAATTTTACTAGATACGCGGAGAGCTGGTATAGCACTGAAGGTGAACATGTAAATTACTATGAACGTCTTTTTGTAGATATCAAGGCTGGAGTGACTAATTTAACCTTTATTTTAAGAGATTATTTATCCGCGAGTGCAGTTGGTGGAAATGGTGCAGGAAAGTCATCATCAGCGACGGCTAACTTTACAAATACGAGCTGGTTTAATTTTGGTTTCACGTCTGAAGTCGAGTACACATTAGACTTGCCTGAGCTTCTGACTGCGCCTAGGCCTAATATAAACATGAATGAGGCCCCTGAACCTTCAACACTAATTCTTCTTGCTTTAGGAATTATTGGAGCTTCATACAGGAAATTCAAGGAATAATCTCTGACGCTGAATCATTTATTTTATTAGAGAAGCGAGCAGCTCTCGCTTTTCTTGCGGCTTTTGGTAAAAGTCAGTCGTGCCTCATGGATGAGGTATGAAAATAGGCATGGATGCCATAAGCGAAGCGCATAAAGTTCGCGAAGCGAATGCCCCGCACGCGCAGCGTGTAAAGGTTGGCGTAGCCCATAGGTGCGCTTTGCGCATAGTGTGCGTAGCACATGAGGTGAGCGCAGTGCATAAAGTGGCTGAAAGCCATAAGTAAACGTAGCGAATAGAATATAAAATTTAAGTACCCGAAGGGCATAAAAAAGGGAAGTTAACACGAAGAAGGGGGAATGGTGCCGACTACCGGAGTCGAACTGGTGACCTACTGATTACAAGTCAGTTGCTCTACCAACTGAGCTAAGTCGGCACACTAGATTCCCGCTCTAGGCAGCTATGTGCTAGAGCGAGGCGACATTCTATTGATTCCACTTTTGTTGTCAACCAAAAGTTATTATTTTATCTGTAAAAGGCGCTCTGCTTCGCTATTTAGTGTTGGGAAATAGCTTTTCGGTAACCACTTTTGCAGTTTCTGCATCGCTTGGCCCAGGTCAGCGTAATCATTACCAGTGATATTGATGTGGCCCATCTTGCGCTTGGAGCGCGGGGTTTTCATATAACCGTGTAAATGAGTTCTAGGTACACTGAGCATGTCTTTTGGCGGTAAGTCACAACCAATTACGTTAAGCATCACGCTTGGTGCAAGCACTTGGGTCGAGCCTAACGGTAATTCACAGATAGCCCGCAAGTGATTTTCGAACTGACAGGTATCTGCACCTTGCATGCTCCAATGCCCTGAGTTATGAACACGAGGAGCGATTTCATTGACTAGCAACGAGTCACCCATCTGGAAGAATTCCACTGTCAATACGCCAACGTAATTTAGCTCGCTAGCGAGGGCGGTAAAAATCTGCTCTGCTTGAGTTACTAATTCAGGGGTGATGGCCGGTGCAGGTGCAACACAGGTATGCAACTGGCCTTGATGATGTAGGTTTTCAACTAAAGGGTACAGAGCGACCTGGCCGTTCTTACCGCGCGCGCCCACTAATGACACTTCACGCTCAAAGCTGAGCATCTTTTCAACCACTAAAGGCACTTTCTTTAAATCAAGTTCGGCTAGTGCTTGCTTGATTTCAGGCAGTTGCTCTTTACTGGATAGGCGCCATTGACCGTAACCGTCGTAGCCGTCGCGGCTGGCCTTAATGATCAGCTTCACGCCTAGTTGTTCAACGGCTTCTTCGAGCTTAGCCGCGTCATCCACAATCATGTAAGGGCAGTTGGCGATATCGAGCTTGTCGAGTAAAGCTTTTTCTTTGACTCTATCGGCGCCTGCAGCTATTGATTCAACGCTCGGCATCAGCTTTCCGCTACGATTGACTTGTTCAAGTAAAGGCTCTGGAATGTGTTCAAACTCAACGGAAATCGCGTCTGCGGCTTCGATAGCGGTTTCAAGGTGAATGGCCATCACCTTTTTATCTATTGGGTTAACTACTTTAAGAGTACCCACATCTACCGCTCGTACTTCAATCCCTAAAGGCACACCTGCTAGGGCCATCATTCTGGCGAGTTGGCCTGAGCCTAAAATCAGCACATTCATTCAGGCAGTTCCAGTGCGGGTTGGGCTAAAACGTCAGCCGTTTGTTTTTGTCTAAATTGAATAATCGCATCGCGAACGGTTTCATCATGTAAAGCAACCACCTGCGCGGCAAGTAAGCCAGCGTTAGCTGCGCCAGCTTCACCTATAGCTAAGGTACCTACAGCGACGCCTTTGGGCATTTGTACGATTGAGTACAAAGAATCGATGCCACTTAGCTGACTAGAACGCACAGGCACACCAAATACTGGTAGGTGAGTATGCGCGGCTATCATGCCGGGTAAGTGCGCAGCGCCGCCAGCGCCGCCAATGATCACTTGGTAACCTTTGTCGGCTGCAGTTTCTGAAAATTCTGTTAACAGGGCTGGGGTGCGATGAGCCGACACCACTTGGGCGTGATAACTTACGCCTAAGGCATCTAACATTTTTGCCGCTTGGGCCATGGTGGGCCAATCAGACTTTGAACCCATAACAATCGCAACTTGAGGCATTTTCACTCCCACTAAATTTCGGTTTTATTTGGTGCAGCGGACTTGAATAAACAGATGAAATCTCATGCTGATAGACAAGATATTGCTGACCAGTAAATTTCGGAAACGGATTGTAGCTCAATTCAAACGACGAGTCCCGCTTGAACGTAAATTGAACAACATTCTGTGTTTTTGTATCGGTTTTTATTTTTTTTCAGAAGATAAAGCACCGTAAAAACAAAAATCCGCTGCGGGCGAACCTGCAGCGGATTTTAAAAAACGTATTATACTGTGATGCTAGCTTTTTTGTTTGCGCATCGCAGTGAAGAACTCATTATTGGTTTTGGTCATAGACAGCTTACCAATTAAGAATTCAATTGCGTCAATTTCTGACATTTCATGCACGATTTTACGCAAGATCCACATCTTTTGTAATTCGTCTGGGGTGGTCAGTAATTCCTCGCGACGAGTACCTGAGCGGTTGTAATCAATCGCTGGGAAAACACGTTTTTCCGCAATTTTGCGGTTCAGGTGTAATTCCATGTTACCCGTACCTTTAAACTCTTCGTAGATAACTTCATCCATTTTAGAGCCGGTATCGATAAGTGCAGTAGCGATAATGGTTAAGCTGCCGCCTTCTTCGATGTTACGCGCAGCACCAAAGAAACGCTTAGGCTTGTGTAATGCGTTAGCATCAACACCACCAGTAAGTACTTTACCTGATGATGGGATAACGGTGTTGTACGCTCGGGCTAAACGCGTGATTGAATCAAGTAAGATAACCACATCTTTCTTATGTTCAACTAAACGTTTGGCTTTTTCAATCACCATTTCAGCCACTTGTACGTGACGACTCGCAGGCTCATCAAAGGTAGAAGCAACTACTTCACCTTGTACAAGGCGTTGCATCTCGGTCACTTCTTCTGGGCGCTCATCAATCAACAATACCATGAGCAAACATTCTGGATGATTTGCTGCAATCGATTGGGCGATGTTTTGTCTGTCTCTTATACACATCT
>OJET01000057.1_pt1 | contig 16741 bp, 16 predicted proteins | sample 1593941 | NCBI WGS metagenome assembly OJET01 (sample SAMN05416869, study PRJEB24817) | seawater metagenome | isolation source: Sea water | place: Canada:Atlantic | collected 2013-11 | reverse complement strand
TACCTAAACTGGTTTTAAAAAAGAACATGGATGTGGGTGTTATTATCCATACAAGCTGTTCAAGCGGGACAAATGACAGTTGGCTGTTTCGCTCCGCTCACATTATAGCCAACTACAATTTGCCCCTTAACAGGGCGTTATGTTTACAATCAAGTGGAGTGTATATGAAAAAATTATTTAGCTTAGCTTTACTATCACTAGTTTTAACTGGCTGTGCTTCAACGAAAACGATTAAATATGACTATGCACTTAATCAAAAGTCAGGCAATGGCGTATTAATTTCTTCTGTAAGTTATAAAGGGAGTTATTCGGGCTACTCTGTTTATTACCATGGAATGGACAATCAGATTCGTGGGGAAATTCAATTTGGTGAAGGTGTAGCTTTAATCCCAATACCTCCTAAAGGTGACTTCTCTCATTTAAACCGTAAAGGTGAGGTTTTTGCTGTTGAATTACCAGCAGGCAATTATAAAGTATGGCGGTGGGGTGTTCATAGTGGTTACGCACACATAAAGCCTGCAAACCCTATCTCAATCGAGTTTAAAGTAGAGTCCGGTAAAGCAACATATTTAGGTAATTTTGACTTCATTCAAACAGATAGTCTGGGGTTGACGGTTACAGGAGTACAGGTCAATTACAGTGATCAGTCGCAAATAGACCTTGATATAGCATCTAAAAAGCACCCAAATATTAAAGCTTCAAGCATAGTTAAAGGTATTGAGGACAATGCAAAATATCAAGGGATTGGGGGTAGTGATCAAACTAACTGGGATATTCCTGTGGTGATAATGTAAACATAACAAAGCATTGCAAAGGGCAAAAATACAGTTGGCTATATACTCCCACTTCGCTTATTTTAGCCACCAATTTTTGCCTCTTAACGAGGCTTTTGTTCACGCATGAAATTTTAATTGGTGATTGATGTTAAATTTTTTTAGAATTGCGAGTTTAGTGGAAGGATTGTCTTTTCTTCTCATACTATCTGTCTCATTCAATATTATTAGTCGAGAGTTTGTATACGTACTTGGTATGGGACATGGTATTTTATTTATCATGTATTTTTTACTTTCTTTTCTGGCTTCACATAAACAAGGTTGGTCGGTAGTTGTTTGGCTATTTGTATTCATCGCTGCCTTTATTCCTTTTGCTTTTATACCTGTTGAATTGTTTTTAAAAAAAGAACTACAAAAAAGTACAATAAGCACATAATGGGGCGTTCAAGAGTGAAGCTTTATTGTTTTCGTTCTTCAGCCTTCTAATCAACAATTTATCGCCTTTTAACTAGGCCTCTATTTTCATTTATTCTCGTAAACAAAGGTGTGTAATTTTACATGATTCAATACGTTGTAATAGCGACACTATTAACTGGCTCTATTGGGTTAATGCTATTTGTTATAGGCTCAATTTTTAGTGCTGTTGTGGCTTTAGGTAATAAGCAGCATTTATTTGGTTGGTCTATTATTCTATTCTTACCTATTTCATTGATTTACTGTGCAAAACATTGGAATATAGCGTCATATTCGGGGAAAATGGTTTACTTCGGTGCAGGGTTGCTAAGCCTAACTGCCATAATATTGAAAATTGGTGGTGTAATATAGTTAGCCTCGTATTTAAACACTCTATAATTAGAAATATAGTGGTTTGAATCGAATGAATTTTCGGCTGTAGCTAGTGCTTTAATTGGTAACGCCAATAGGAAGAGTTTACTATATGGCCCTTGTCACTCAACATTGATAATTTAACGCGGAACACACATGAATTTAGAACAAGCTTTATTGGAAATAGGTAATGCACATGGCAATGAACTACCTATTGTAGCGATTGAAGAGCTTAAAACGAATTGGTCGGAATTTTATCCTGAATTAGAACGGATTACCGATCAATTTATCGCCGATGATAGCTCGCTAACCGATGAGCAAAATGCCATTTTATTTTTTGGCACCTTATTATTAGCGGAATTAAAATATACGCCAGCATTATCAAAATGTTTACAGCTGTTTTCGCGAACAGATACATATTTAACACCTATTGAAGGTGTATTTGGTGACGCACTGACTGAGTTAACACCTAGCTTGTTTTATAATGTTGCAGATGGCAATACACAAGCATTGTCTGACTATATTGTTGATGGTCATCAAGCAATGTATTGCAAAGCGTCTGCTATTGAAGCGGTATTTGCCCAATACGAAGTGAGTGTTATTGATAAAGCCGAGTTAGTTACACATGTAACACGCTGGTTAGCAGCATTTTTAGCATTGCCGAGTTCAATTAATAGTTTTTTACTTAGTGCATTGGCTGATTCTTGTATTGCTTATCAACTTGATGATTTTAAAGCTCAATTCGTTGGTTTATGCGATAAAGGTTTATTGGATGAAGAACGCTTTAAGCAAGATGAAGTAAAAGCGTGGGATAGTGCTAATACAGTTAAGTTGATTGAATTGGGTACTATTCAAACTGAATTTAATCTAATTGCAACCTTAAAATCTTGGGCTGATGATGACGCTGTAGATGAAAGTTTCGATAACATGTCAGACGAAGACGATGTATTTGATTCGTTAATGGGCGAGGGCGGTTTATTGTCTAATATTCTGTACGATGAAAAAACTATTTTAGAGAACAGTGTGCCGGTAAGTTCATTGCCAACTGTTGGCCGCAATGATCCTTGTTCATGTGGTAGTGGTAAAAAATATAAGAAGTGTTGTTTACAGTAGGTCTGCAAACTGAAATAACCCTTTGAGCCTTGAGCCTTGAGCCTTGAGCCTTGAGGCATAGTTAATATATGCCTCAAGATGTTAGTAACCACCTTATGATGCTAAGTGTTGAGCTAGCTAACCTTTTACTTTCTGAACCGTTGTCTTACAGCAACAACCCAACGCGAAACAATTAATAAAAATGAAAATATTTTTGCTTACTCATGAGCGTGAAATGCGTAGGGCAACCAACACCGGTGCTATTGCGATAGAAAATGATCATAATATTGTTGAACGTATTCTTTGGAATAGAGTAAATCCTAATATACAACTTACCCAATTGATTGAAAATAATGAAGCAGCATTATTATATTCGAAGAGAGAGTTGTCAGCGACGGAACCAACAGCTGAGCAACATGCTGAATCTGAGTTATCACCAACTGTATCAAAGGTCGTTTCGAATGTTATTGCAAAGGTAAAAATTGAAGAATATGAAAATATAATCATTATTGATAGCACCTGGCAGGAAGCACAAAAAATATTCAATCAAAGCGCTTATTTAAAAGCTGCGCCACAATTTACTTTGAATGTGGCAAATGATTCTTCATACAAACTAAGAGCCAATCAACCTAAAGGTGGGTTGTGCACCATCGAATGTATAATCGAAGTATTAAGGCTTAAAGGGCAAGGTAAAATAGCAGCGGAGCTATTATTAAAGTTTGAGCAATTTAACGGCTAAATTAATTTGCTATTAATAAGGCTGTTATCTTTTACTCGCACGTAAAAATACGTAATAAAAGCATAATAGCGCATCAGGCACCTCCAAATAACTCTCCTGATTTACTCTCGTTTTTTACTTAGGCAAATGTTATCTATTATAAGTTTTCGCGACTTGTTAAATATGACATGACACCTCAAGTTCATTGTTGCCATCGGCATTTTATTCATAAATGCTTCTTATGTCAGAAACACCTGTTAATAAATCGCTTTAAACAACTGAATTCTATCCTATACTTTATTGTATATATGAAATATTAATCACTATAAGAGGATTTATGCTAAATATTAAACATAACCTGTGTGCTATAGATAGAATAATAAGAGGGATAATTGCCGTTGCCTTAATTGTTTACGTTGTAGTGTTTTTTGATCAAATTGGCGACATGTTATTACAAATTTCTATTTTGATTTTTGCCTTAATGAATTTGATCTCCTTCGTCTTAGGATGGTGCCCCGTATACAATCTTGCGAATATAAATACTTGCAAAAAAGGTTAAATATTAACGTATATGACTAATACTGATTTGTCTTTAGCTTTAAGGAAACGTGTACTTTATAGTTCAATCGGATTAGCTATTGTTGTATCCGCTATTTTCATTAGTGTTGCATTCAACTTATCACGTGACCTTGGGCAATCTTTAGAGCTTGAGCATAGTAATAAAATGCTTTTACAACTGACTAAAAGTGTTAAGGCAATTGTTTCTGCTGCAGATCTTAATGAATTTCCGTTGAATGAAAGTGTAAAAAACGAGCTAATAGCACTTCTAGATAAAGATGTGATCGGGTTTGAAATATGGGTTAACAATAAACATTTTAAATTAAGAAACTCCTCTTTTTACGCTCAAGATGATGGCATCGCTACTGCAATCAGCACTAAGCAACCTAGCTATGATTTCATCGAAAATGAAGCCGAGATGTTAATTTGGGTTTATGAAAACTCACCTCTTGATGACCTATCAATATTAATGGTAAATAAAACGCATGCATTAGATAAAGCAATAAGTTACGTTTCAAATAGGCTTTTCATTACTGCTTTTTTAACATTTTGGCTAACTGTTTGGGTCGCACTATTTATTTCAGCGCTGATCAGTAAACGATTCGAGCAAAGTAATGATCGGCTTAAATATCTGGCCAGTCACGATATGCTAACGGGCTTGCCTAATCGGACCTACTTATATGATTATGCACTGTCATACTTCACTCCTGAAAACGTAAAAAAACATCAAGATTTAGATACATTGTTTGCCATTTATATTATTGACCTAGATAAATTTAAGGACATCAATGACACTATGGGTCACTTGGTGGGAGACGAACTTTTAAAAGCGATATCAAGACGTTTACGAAACTTGAAGGAAAAAAATTCACAGGTAATGCGTTATGGCGGTGATGAGTTTGTTGTCTGGTGTGATGATTTAAGTGAAAGTGACGCTATTTCATTAGCTGAAGATATTGTTTTATTATGTCGTCAGCCCATTAAAGTGAGTAATTACGTTTTTGAAACTAGCGTTAGTGTAGGTGTTGCCTATTATCCGGCAAGTGGTCAACAGCTTGATGATATTCTGAAAAATGCAGATATTGCCATGTACCAAGCAAAAAAACATCGACTTGGTTATCAAGTATTTCAACAAGAATTGTTTACTCGTTCTGAATTCAGAATAAGCCTACGCGGGCAACTTAATGCTGCTCTTGAAAAGCGTCAATTCGTTTTACATTATCAACCTAAAGTGCAACTGCCAGAGAATAATATTGTTGGTGTAGAGGCACTTGTGCGCTGGTTACATCCTAAAGAAGGCATGTTAATGCCCAATATGTTTATAGATATTGTTGAACAAAGCATGTTTGTGCATGAGTTTACACGGTACGTATTGTTGCAAGCTATCATGCAATGTCGTGAATGGTTAGACAACGGCATAGAATTATCAATAGCGGTAAATATCTCACCTTACAACTTAATGGATCCAGAACTCGTCAGCTACCTATCCGATTTATTAAAACACTACCAAGTTCCAGCAGAACTTATTGAAATTGAACTTACCGAAAATGCCAGCATGGTAAACATTGATAAAACACGTGAGGTTTTTTCACAACTAAATAAATTGGGTGTGAAATTGTCAATTGATGATTTTGGAACCGGTATGAGTTCGTTAGCTTATATTAAACATTTAGACGTGGATTATATTAAGATTGATCGATCATTCACTATTGATGTTGTGACAGACAGCAGAGATGAAGCTGTGATTTCAAGCTTGCTAGTGCTATGTCAAAAGTTAAATAAATTAACCATTGTTGAAGGTGTAGAAACAATTGAACAAGCCAGTAAATTGGCTAGTTTAGGTTGTACATTAGCTCAAGGATACTTGTATAGTAAGCCGCTATCGGCAGAAGAAATAACTCAATTATTAAGTAAGCGCAAAGCCGAAGCTGACAATAAAATCATAAATATTAAAAACTTTAATTAACCCCTGTCCCCGATAAATAGTGGTTGTTGTTTATATATGCGCAGTACTACATATCAAGCCCAACAATATATTCAGCTAAAAAATCTAAGAAAACGCGAGTTTTTGGTGAAACCAAATCTCGCTTTAAATAAATGGCGTAGGTGGCACTGAGCTCTTCATAAGGGCTGAAAGTATGCTCAGGCATAACTCGGATTGTCGAACCATTGGCTAATTCGTTTTTAATTGCCCAATAGGGCATTAAGGCTAGCCCAGTATCATTTAATACTAGCTGCTTTTGACCATTTACTGAGTTAACCGAAATCGCTTTGTTAATGGTGAGTTTTGTTCTCTCATCAGCCATTAAATACCAATCTTTCCAGCGTGAATATCCATATCGAATACATTGATGATTTACTAATTCAGCAGGGCTATTAGGCATACCTTTGCTTGCTAGGTAGTTTGGGCTAGCGCACAATAAAAAGTTATTAAAAGCTAATCGTCGCGCAATCATGGTTGAATCAGGTAGTCGACCGCTACGAATGGCGACATCAATATTTTCTTCAACAAGATCAACCACGCGCTCGGTTAACTCAATTTTTATATCAATATCAGGATATTGCGACATAAACTTAGCGACAAGCGGTAGCACAACGCTTTCGCCAAATCCTACGGTCATGCTTATTTTCAGCTTACCACGTGGCTTTTCCTGTAAGTCATTAACAACTCTTTTGGCTTCGTCAAACTCTGAAACAATGCGCTGAGAAAAGTCATAGTATTTGTAGCCTGCTTCCGTTAATCCTGTGTTCCTCGTGGTTTTATTTAACAGGCGAACACCAAGCTCTTGTTCAAGAACGGCTAACTGCCGAGAAATTGAGGAGGGCTGTACATCAAATATTCTACTAGCCTCAGAAATACTGCCCGTTTCTACCACGCAATTAAAGTACAGTAATCGATTCAATGAACTCATTATTATTCCTATTTAGCCTTGTTGTTTTCCAAACTTATACTTGTATTAGTCTAACTTGTCTTGCTAAAAAGACAAAGGTGATTTGTTAGTTAGGTTATTGGTTGCTTTATTGGCATGAATTAAAATAGCCCCACTGAAACAAACTATTAAATTAACCGACAAATAAAGAGTAAATACGATGAAAGCAATGATCATTAAAGAAATTGGCAGCACCGACGTATTCCAGCAGGTAGAGAAAGCAATGCCAGTTGCCAAATCTGGCCATATGGTAGTTGAAGTAAAAGCAACCAGTGTTAACCCAATTGATACTATGTTGCGCTCAGTTGAGTTGCCTTGGTCAAATAATCTACCCGAAGTACTACACGGTGATGTTGCCGGTATTGTTAGTGAGCTAGGTGAAGGTGTAACTGATTTTAATATCGGCGATGAAGTTTACGGTATGGCGGGTGGAATTAACGGTGTTGATGGTGCTTTGGCTGAGTATATGTTGGTTGACGCACGATTAATGGCGAAAAAACCGAAAACATTAACTATGAAACAAGCGGCGGCGCTGCCGTTAGTTGCCATTACTTCGTATGAAGCACTTGTTGAAAAGATGGATGTTCAAGTGGGTGATAATGTACTTATTCATGGCGCTACTGGCGGCGTTGGTCATATTGCAGTGCAGCTAGCAAAAGTGTTGGGGGCAAATGTCACATCAACTTACTCACCAGTAAATGAAGCATTAGCTAAAACCGTTGGTGCGGATAATTTAGTGGATTACACTGCAGAGTCTGTTTCAGATTACGTAAAAAATTATACTAACGGCGTTGGCTTTGACAAAGTTTTTGATCCAGTTGCCGGTGATAACATACAAAAATCATTTGAAGCTGCGAAGTTCAATGGTCATGTAGTAACAACACTGCCAATTGCGGATCCACTGCAAGTGGCGCTTAAAAGCTTGTCTTTTCACAGCGTGTTAATGCTTATTCCATTGTGTCACGGTATTAACCATTCATCACACGGCCGTATTTTAACTGAAATTGCAGAGCTTGTTGATGCTGGTAAAATCACGCCGATTATTGATGAAAGTAATTTCTCAATATGGGAAGTGGCTAAAGCGCATGACTTACTTTCATCAGGTAAAGCTTTGGGTAAAATTACCTTAACGGTTTAAGTTTGCAACTTTCAGGCGCTGATGAGTTGTTAGCGCTAATGTATGTTGATGAGAAAGGGCGGTAATGTTATCTTTTTTGTAGCTTTATACGAATAGAAGTATGCATTGATGACAGATGTTGGCGCCCTTATTGAGCAACTTTATAAAACAGAATCTGCAAAGTTACTCGCGGTATTAACTCGTATTTTTGGCGTACATAACTTTGATTTAGCGGAAGATGTGCTGCAAGACGCTTTTAGTAAAGCCATGATTGATTGGCAACAACGTCAAGTTCCTGAAAAACCTGTCGCATGGTTGATGACAACAGCTAAGAACCAAGCACTTGATAAAATAAGAGCGAATAAAACTAAAGTAAAATTCTCGCAAGACTTAACTCAATACTTAGACAGTGAATGGACGCTGGCTTTTACTCTTGAACAAGAGTTCACAACACCAAAAATAAAAGACGATCAACTTAGGATGATTTTCATTTGTTGTCATGAAAGTATCAAAGCGGAAAATAGCATTGTATTTATTTTAAAGACGTTATGTGGCTTTAGCATTCGTGCTATTGCAAGAGCGCTATTATTAACTGAATCAACCGTTAAAAAAAGGCTATTAAGAACACGCGAAAAGTTAAAGCAGTTAAGTTTTGAATTACCCTGCGATGATGAACTCAATGCTGCTATGGATACGGTACACACGGTATTATATTTACTTTTCAATGAAGGTTTTTATAGTTCAGATGCTAAAAAGCCAATCAATATAGAATTTTGCCAAGAAGCGATTGCGCTGGTTAAGATGCTAATAGATGAACCTAAAATTGCTAATCAAGATACCTTAGGTCTATTTGCCTTAATGCATTTTAATATTGCACGTATTAATGCTCGAGTTGATAAACAAGGTTTTAATATTCCGTTAGACTTACAAGACCGAAACCTATGGCAACGAGGCTATATTAATACCGGTGATCATATTCTAAAAATGTGTACTAAGGCGAGTATTTCGCCAGGTCGATTTTGCTTTGAGGCGTTAATTGCTCAACAGCATTGTACGGCAGAAACATTTGCAGAAACTAATTGGTCACTAATTGTTGGTTATTATGATAACTACATCAAAATAACTAATTCACCTGTAGCTAAACTGAATCACGCGATAGCATTAGGACATACGGGAAAGCTACGTGAAGCAATAAATAGTGTTGAATTATTGCAAAGTAATAAAGCACTAGCGAACTCACATATGCCACTTGCTATTTTAGCGTATTTAAATGCTAAAGCCGGTAACGAAAAACTTGCCTATCAACAAGCGCATAATGCTATAGAAATTGGCGGCACTGAGCATGAACATCGATTGATGATGCAGCAGCTTCAGCGCCTACTTAACTAAAAAATAGCTAATAAGTACCTAACATGTAATTAAAAAATATTTAATCAATGCACATTACCGCCCGAACCTCTACGGTAATGTTTGGGTAGTTAAAAATAGGGCATTCTTTGGCGATAGCAGTAGCTTCATCAATATCTGATGCTTTTATAATTGAATAGCCCGTTACCAATTCTTTTAATTCGATAGAAGATAAGTCAGTCACTATACCGTCTTGGTTGATGCTATTACCGGTATAAGCTAGCGGCGAGCCACCAGAAACTAACTGTTGTTTTTGTTCTAGCATGCCCATCCATGCTCCCCATTTTTCCATGCTAGCGGCCATTTCTTCTTTAGAGGTATTTTCCATCCATTTAGGGTCGCCACCTTTGTATATCAACATAAAATCATTCATAACATTTCCTTTATATTTTAAGTACCAATAACTTCTTTATCGGTATCTATATATATAACGTATCAGTGTTGAAAAAGGAGACAGATTGTAAATTTTATTTTAAAACGAACGTTTTTGGCTTCAGCAAATAAGATTACTGAATAACCTTCGAAATCACAGTATAATTGCGGCAATAGCGCTAAAAATATTTTATTAAAGGCAGTTAACACTTCGTATGGCAGAGCAAAGACATTATTCCGAATTAACCGTTACGCCCCCTCCAGTAACTGAAAGTATCTCATTAGATTTCGTAAAAGAGCGGGTAACTGTTAATCATGAAATAGATAAAGACACGCCTAAAATTGTGTTAGCGACACTTAACGCAAGATATTTTCATACCAGTTTTGGTCTACGTTATCTTTACGCTAACTTAAAAGAGTTGCAGGAATTTTGTCAAATAAAAGAGTTTATTATTCAAACTCGCGCCATTGATATTGTTGAACAAATTCTAGCTGAAAAGCCTGATATTGTTGGTTTTGGTGTTTACATTTGGAACATAGTTGAAACCACCGATGTCGTTAGTCTGTTAAAAGTGATCGCACCCGAAATCAGAATTGTTTTAGGCGGGCCAGAAGTAAGTTATGAAACTGAGCAGCAAAGCATTGTTGCCAGTGCAGATTATGTATTAACAGGGCCAGCAGATTTAAGTTTTTATCAACTATGTAAAGACATTATCAACAATACGCCACCTGATAAAAAAGTGCTTAATTCCAAGCCTGTTGAGTTAAAAGAGTTAGCGTCACCTTATCAGTATTATACCGATGAAGATTTACAGCAGCGTTTGCTTTATGTTGAAGCATCGCGTGGTTGCCCGTTTAAGTGTGAGTTTTGTTTATCGTCGTTAGATAAAAATTCAGTACCATTTGAAATAGTGTTGTTTCTTGAGCAAATGGAAATACTTTATCAGCGTGGGGCGAGAAATTTTAAGTTTATTGATAGAACGTTTAATTTAAATATTAATACCACTATGAAAATTATGCAGTTTTTCTTAGATAGAATGACTGACGACCTTTATCTGCATTTTGAAGTGGTGCCTGATCACCTGCCGAGAAAATTAAAAGAGTTGTTAGCACAGTTTCCTGAAGGAAGCTTACAATTTGAAATTGGCATTCAAACCTTTAACGTTGAAGTGCAAAAGAATATTAGCCGTAAGCAAAATAATGCCAAGTCGAAAGAAAATTTACTTTGGCTAAGAGATAATACTGCTGCACATATTCATGCTGATCTTATTTTTGGTTTACCAGGCGAAACCTTCGAGACCTTTAAAGACAGTTTTAATCAACTTTATCATTGTCGTCCGCATGAGATTCAAATGGGCATTCTTAAACGTTTGAAAGGTAGCCCGATAATCAGACACACACAAGCATACGATTTACGCTTTAATCCGCTGCCACCGTTTAACATTTTAAGTACTGACAGGGTGAGTTTTGCCACTATGCAGCGTATTAACCGCTTTGCGCGCTATTGGGATATGATTGGTAATTCTGGTCGTTTTAAATACGCATTACCGCATATATTGTCAGATGAGCCTTTTGATGATTTTATGGCGATTACCGAGTGGATTTTTAACAAAACAGGTCAAATTCACAAAATTAATTTGAAGAAATTGTTTGAGTTGATTTCGCAAGCAGTAGAAGCGTTATACCCAGAAAAGCATCAACTAGTTATCGAAAAAATTGAAGTTGATTACGAGGCAGCTAAATTGAAAAGCCTATTCAGTAGTCTCAACCTTTATGCGGTTCCGAAAGTGGAAGCTGTTATTAAAAATAAATCGTTAAAGCGTCAGCAACAGCATATGAGCTAATGGTTATAAGACATCTCGTTATTCACAAGTGTTAGAAAATAAACTTGTGAATAACGAGGTGATAAAGTTCTGCTGATTCTATTCGGCTAACAACGAGATAAAAAAACTCATCTCTAAAGCTTTTTCTTTTAAGCTTTGAAAACGCCCTGAAGCACCACCGTGGCCAGCGTCCATATCAGTTTTGAAGAGCAATAAGTTATCATCAGTTTTAAATTCACGCATTTTAGCGACCCATTTCATTGGCTCAAAATACTGTACTTGTGAATCGTGTAACCCGGTGGTTACCAATATATTAGGGTAGGCTTGAGCACTGACATTATCGTATGGCGAATAGGCTAAAATATCATGATAAGCTTGGGTATCGTTCGGATTTCCCCATTCGTCATATTCATTGGTGGTTAACGGTATTGTTTCATCAAGCATAGTAGTTAATACATCTACAAATGGTACATGCACGCCAATGCCTACATATAGCTCTGGTGCTTGGTTTACCACTGCGCCCATCAGTAAGCCGCCAGCACTACCACCAGTGGCAAATATTTTATCTTTAGCGCCGTAACCTTGCTCGATTAACGCTTTAGTCACGTCGATAAAGTCGTTAAAGGTATTTTGTTTGTGCGCCATTTTACCTGTGTCGTACCAATGTCTTCCCAACATTTCAGAGCCACGAACATGAGCAATAACGTAAACAAAACCGCGGTCGAGCAAGCTTAAGGTTTCACAAGAAAAATTAGGGTCTATGGTAACGCCGTAAGCACCATAACCGTATTGAAGTAGGGGATTAGTACCATCTTTTTTAAAGCTATCGCTTTGATAAACAAGTGATACAGGAACTTCTACACCATCACGAGCGGTAATAAATAAACGCTCTGATTGATAATCATCTTTGTTAAAATCACCTAATACTTTTTGTTGTTTAAGTAACTTTCGCTCACCCGTTGCTAAGTCAAATTCAAATAAAGAGCCTGGGGTTGTTAAACTTGAATAATATAATCGTGCAACAGTGCTTGTTGGCTCAGGGTTATCGCCAAGGCAAGCGAAGTAGCACGGGTCATCAAAACATAATGGGTATTGCTGACCAGCATTTTCACCAGCAGTGGTATGAACAATAAAACGTATTTGGCCATTTTCTCGCTCGGTAACCACGATAAAATGATTAAATAATTCAATACCTTCAATTAGCACATCTTTTCGGTGTGGAATAACTTCTTGCCAGTTGCTGATATCGTTGATTTGGTCGACGGCAGCTTTCATCAATTTGAAGTTTTTAGCTTGGTAGTTGCTAACAATATAGAAGTACTCGCCCATTTTGTCTGCATGATATTCGTGTTGCTCTAGATAAGGCAATAACTCAATAAACTCGCCATTAGGATCATCAGCGTTGAGTGCGAAATAATGCGTTGATTCAGTAGCATGCAAACAAATATAAATTTGAGAGTCATCTCGGCTTTTGTCTAAACTGAGATAAAAGCTGTGATCGTCTTCTTCATACACTAAAACATCATCAGTTTGTGGTGAGCCTAACTTATGACGATAAACTTGTGTGCCTAATAGGGTTTCAAGATCTTTTTTTACGTAATATACGGTTTCATTGTCGTTAGCCCAAACAATTTGTCCTTCAGTCTCAACAAGAACATCGGCTAAATAAGCATCTTTTGAGTTGGAAAGCTGGTTTAAATTTTTAAAGTAGATGGTGTATATACGACGGCTGTCAGTGTCTTCAGATATTGACATGATGTGATCATTGGGGCTTATCGATAAATCACCTAATTCATAAAATTCATGGTCTTTCGCCCGCTCATTAACATCTAATAGCAGGGTTTTATTTTCACCAGAAAAGCTTGTTGCTCTATAGTAATTTGAAAACTCTTGTTCGCCGCTTATTTCGCTGTGGTACCAGTATTTCCCATCTTTTGCAGGCACAGAATTATCGTCTTTGACGATTCTATTTTTAAGCTCATTGAAAAGCTGTTCTTGCAACGGCTTTTGCTCGGCTAACATTGCATCAGCATAGTTATTCTCTTCATTAAGGTGCGCCAGTACTTTTTCATCACTACGTTGGTCATCACGCATCCAATAATAATTATCCACTCGTTGATGATTGTGTTTTGTCATTTTATGTGGAATTTTTTTAGCGATTGGTGCGGTATTATTCTTGTTTGATTGGCGAAAAGGCGTAGGCACTAAGTGCTCCTGTTTAAATAATATTAAATTAATAACGAATGATAAATTTTGATGAGCAAGTTTATCGCTCTTTTAATATATAGGTTAGTTATTTGTGTTAAAAATTTAGCTTAAATATGAACGAGCAGTTTTCATTACAGACAAATATACAAGTCGTTTGCATTTAGCAATTACGTAGGCTGTTAATTTTAATTAGATGCTTTTATTAATGAATAGGTACTGTTTTAATATACAGTTCACTGTTAGTTCCGTATTTATTGTAGAAAGATGGATTAAATCTACCTTTCCACATAAGTAAGATGAGTATAAAAGTAGTAACTATTTGAGTATCATAGATAAGCTATGTATATTGCAATGAATAAATAAACATTAGATGGTTAGTGTTCTGCGGAGAAAGTGGGATCTGATCTGTCTAATAAGCTGTTATGTACCGCCTTCTTTTCGAGGTAAATACTTTTGTTAGTTCGGTGGTTTCAGGTTGGTTTGGCATTTGTAGCTTTTGAGTTTTCGCCAAGCAAAGTAGGGCAAACCAATTTAACAGTTTCTAGGTTGGCTCAAAGTTAGCTGTTTGGTGTTAATTAGGCGGTGAGCGCTTTTGCTTTCTTCCGTTTACCTATTAACTTTTTGCATTGCGTGTTAGTGTAAAGTTCATAAATACCAAATACATAACAAGTCATTAAAGCAGGACTAAAAACAGCGGGCTGTTCGCTCCGCTCCATTTTAGCCCACTATTTTTAGCCTCTTAATGAGGCGTTATGTACCTTTAGAGGATAGTCATGTTTACGTTATCTATTATTGTTTTTTTAATTATGTTAATTGCTTCAGTACTTCATTTTTATTGGGCTTTTGGCGGTAAGTATGGATTAAGGTCTGCAGGTCCTGATTTAGAAAATGGAAAAGATTTCGTTCCTAGTAGTTGGTTAATATTTATTGTGGCAACCTTGCTACTTGGTCTTGCTGTATTGTCTGTTCAACTGTTATCTCCTATCGAACAGCTAAAGGATTATGTTCACTATCTTGGTTTTTTCGTGTCTTTTGTCTTGGTTGTTAGATCCATAGGTGACTTTAAATATGTCGGCTTTTTTAAAAAAGTGTATAACAGTAATTTTGCTACGTTAGATACTAAGTATTTTTCACCGATAATTTTATTTTTGGGTATTTCATACGGATTACTTTCGGGGTCAGGTACATAACAAGCCACTCAAGCAGGACAAATAACAGTTGGTTTTGTTCGCTTCGCTCTCTATTATAACCAACTATTATTTGCCCCTTAGTGGGGCGTTAGGTATTTTAGAGTTTTAATCAACAATGGAGAATAAAATGAGTAGTAATGAAATGGAAGTTCATGGTCAGTCTTTTGAATACGTAGGATTTTGGCCAAGATTTGGGGCAAGTATAATTGATTCAATTATTATCATCGCAATTACTTTTCCAATCTTGTATTTAATTTATGGTGGTGATTACTTCGACTTTGAAGAGTCTGTCCAAGGCATTCCGGATTTAATAATTAGTTATGTATTTCCACTTGTGGCTACTATTTTGTTTTGGATATATAAGTGTGCAACACCGGGGAAAATAGCATTATCAGTTAAAATTGTGGATGCTAAAACTGGAAATAATCCTACTGTAAGTCAATCTATCATAAGGTACGTTGGTTACTGTGTTTCTTTAATTCCTTTTGGCTTTGGGTTTCTTTGTATTGCTTGGGATTCTAAAAAGCAAGGGTGGCATGACAAAATGGCTGGCACTGTCGTTATTCGCCCAAAGAATAAAAATATAGAAGAAGTTCAATTCAATGAACAAAATACCTAACAAGTTGCTTAAAAGGAAAAATAACAGTTGGCCATCGCTTCGCGATTATAGCCAACCATTATTTTCCTCTTAGCAAGGCGTTAGGTTACTAATCAAGTATGGATACTGTTTTCGAATTATCAGAGTTTGATACTGGCTTATATGATGGTTGCCAGTTCTCACATGATGGAGCAAATGCTGAACTAAAGGTTTATATCAACGAAGTAGGCACTCAAGTGGTTAATTTCGAAAATGTTCGTTCATATAAATTCACTGCACTTCCCAACTGTACAACTCAAATGATATCTGCTTACTTCAAGGTAGTTGATTGCGGGGCGACTAATAGTTTATCTGATTTCAAAACATCCAATAGTTTTGATTCAAAAATGGATAGTTCCTTAAAGCACTATATGATATTTTTAGATGAAACAGGGTGTTACGAAGTTTATGCAGAAAACGTAACCTAACAAGGGTTTTCAAGTCGGACAAATTACAGTTGGCTTTTTGTTCGTGCCTCACTTATTTTAGCCAACTGCAATTTGCCGCTTAAAACGGCGTTAGGTAACTCAAAAAAGTATGCAATCACCTTTAGACACAGTTGGATCATTTTACGTATTTTTAGAGGCAATTGATTATGACGTTAACGAGGAATCATTAGAAATTGAAGTCTCCTGTGCGAAGCTAGCTGATGAAGTGTATCGAGCTAAACCTAAGTCAGGTGATGAAACGGAAGATAGAATCGAAAAAGTATTGGATGGTTGCCGCGAAATAATTACTGACGAAAATAGCCCTCGTTACAGGATCTGTTTTGAACATGTTTTCTATCACCAAGTTTGTGAAGAGTTTGACTACGATATGTCAAAAGAAAAGTGCGATGATAACGGTGTTGTAGGTATCATTGAAGAATCTCCACTTTTGTCACATTTAAAAAGTGATACTGAGGTTTTCTGGCACTGTGATAAAGCTAAAATGTATGTGGTAGCAACATCGAGTAAGTGGTTAAGAATTGTAAGTTCAGAACCACCAGAAATCAGACTGGTGGCAGGCGTTACCTAACAAGAATTTAAAGCGGGACTTGATCCTCCCCCGATAAAACGGACACCAAAATCTAACTAAAGATGAGGTGTCTT
>OJET01000054.1_pt1 | contig 19606 bp, 23 predicted proteins | sample 1593941 | NCBI WGS metagenome assembly OJET01 (sample SAMN05416869, study PRJEB24817) | seawater metagenome | isolation source: Sea water | place: Canada:Atlantic | collected 2013-11 | reverse complement strand
TTGATATGCATAAAACAGCTAGAAATTTCAAATACACCTCCTGTGCACCTAACGCTTATATTAAGCGGCTAAGTACAATTTGCTAAACTGCGCGAAGCGCGAGCAAACTGTACGTGTCCGTTTGAATACCTTGTTAGCAGAAGCTAGTTAAATCACTACACTTTTTACTAACGCTAAAATTAAATTAGTGGAAGTGAGAAGCCATAAACACGGCAACACTTAGCCACTAAACTTGATTGATAAACAATAACATAGAATGTTTACCGATTTGATAAAACTAATTGATATGACACAACAAAGGAAGGGAAATATACACCAATCCTTTGATGTGAAGTACCAAGCTAAGCAACTAAATAAACTTGAACAAGTGTTGCCTGCTAACAGCTTATTAGACAGATTAGATCCTACTTTCCACAAGAAAGCACATCCGTCTAATGTATATTTATTCATAGCAATATACCTACATTTACTTTTAAGCTCAATAAGTTACTTTTTTATATTCATTTATATGGAGAATAAAGGCCGATTAAATCTGCCTTTGCACAATAAATACGGACTTCACACTAGGCTGTATATAAACACAGTAATAAAAAGTATTATTTTAATTAATTATATTAAGAAAAAATTACACTCATAAATAGCGGCAAATAAATTTTAAGCTTTGGAATTGGTTTGTATCTCTAAACCATAGGCATGTCACTAACTTGAAGCTAGTTATTTTTAAGCTAAAGCCGCGCATAAAAAAGTCACTACTTGATCAAGTAGTGACTTTTATTATTTTCTCAATTTTACCCTGAAATGTATTTACACGTTTCAGGACTTGTTTGTCCAATTTAACTTATGAAATGACATAAATTAAAATACAAAATCTTCACTATCTAATGACATCATCGAATCGACACCATTATTGATGCAAGCCGCATGGCCTTTTGCTCTAGGCAGCATACGTTGAATGAAAAATTGGGCGGTTTTAATTTTAGCTTGATAAAAAGCATTATCATCAGTGCCCTGTGCTAGTTTATCTTGTGCTACTTTTGCCATTCTGGCCCAGAAATACGCTAAGGTGACATAACCTGAAAACATTAAGTAGTCGACAGATGCGCCACCAATTTCATCTGGATTTTTCATTGCTTTCGCGCCAATAGTCATTGTTATTTCATGCCATTCCTTAGCGTAAGCCATAATTGGCTGAATAAACTCTGCCATGGCTGGGTTATCCATATTTTCTTGGCAAAATACGGTAACGTCCTTCGAAAATGGTTTTAACACTTCACCTTGTGAACCTATAACTTTACGTGCTAGTAAGTCTAATGCTTGAATTCCTGTCGTGCCCTCATACAAGCAGCTAATTTTGGTATCGCGCATTAATTGTTCCATGCCCCACTCTTTTATAAAGCCGTGGCCGCCAAATATTTGCACACCATGGCTGGTACATTCAAAGCCTAGCTCTGACAGAAATGCTTTTGCGATGGGTGTTAATAGCGCTAACTTCGTTTCTGCATCGGCTTTAATCGCATCATCTTTTTCGGCGTGGCCAATATCAACAAGTTGCGCTAAGTAAGAAACTAGTGCTCGGCCCCCCTCCGCGATAGACTTTTGTGTTAACAACATTCTACGAACATCCGGATGAACAATAATTGGATCTGCTGGGCCATCAGGGTTCTTTATGCCGCTAATTGAGCGCATTTGTAGGCGGTCTTTTGCATAAGCGAATGCACCTTGAAAAGAAGCTTCCGCCGCAGCAACGCCTTCACTTGCTACACCTATACGAGCAGCATTCATAAAAGTGAACATACATTTAAGACCACGATTTGGTTCACCAATTAAGTGTCCCTTAGCGCTATCAAAATTAATAACACACGTTGCATTACCGTTAATACCCATTTTGTGTTCTATAGAGCCACAATTTACGCCATTTCTATCAGCAATGGTGCCATCATCATTGACATTAAATTTTGGTACTATGAATAACGATATTCCTTTATTTAATTCTGGAGCACCAGGTATACGGGCAATAACAATATGAACAATGTTGTCAGATAAGTCATGTTCTCCTGCCGAAATAAATATTTTAGTACCCGTTAATGAATAACTTCCATCACTATTAAGCTCAGCCTTTGTGCGCAACATGCCTAAGTCGGTACCACAATGAGGCTCGGTTAAACACATGGTGCCAGTCCAGTTACCTTCAACTAGCTTTGGCATAAATTGCTGCTTTTGAATTGCGGTACCATGTGCTTCTATTGTAGCTAATGCGCCGTGGCTTAAACCTGGGTACATAGCAAAACTATGGTTGGCACTTGAGAATAGCTCCGCAATACTAATATTCAATGAATGTGGTAAACCTTGGCCACCAAATTCTTCTGACTGAGACAACGTAGGCCAACCACCCTCAACATATTGTTGATAAGCTTCTTTAAAACCATCTGGCGTAGTTACAACACCGTCAGTCCATGTACAGCCTTGTTGATCACCAATTTGGTTTAACGGAGCAACAACTTGTTCGGTTAATTTGGCAGCCTCAGCAATAATGGCGTCAACCATATCGACACTTGCATCCTCGTATCCCAAGTGTTGATAGTGATTTTCACAATTCAGTAGTTCTTGCATAACAAATTTAACATCACGAATGGGCGCTTTGTATTCCGGCATGTTCCTCTCCAAATAATTATCTTTATATTGCTAGATTAAATGACAATGGCTAGGTGATTATTTAGGTGAATTCATTCACACAAATAGCATTGTCTTTTACACATGCTAAGTTACTCATAAGTATTATCCAAATGAATAATACTTATAACCTTATATTCAACAGGTTTATAAATAAGAGTTATTAGTCTTTAATTTTGCTTTATCACTCCATCTTCAAAAGTGAAGCTCAGAAGCTAAAAGACGACATATCACCCTTTACTCACAAAGAAACGTGATATTTATCACGTATTATTCCTTTTATGAATAGTTATCTATTAAAACAATTGATTGGTTTAATTTAATCGCTGCACTTAGCATGATTTGGCGATTAAATGTTCAACATAAGTGGTAGATAGTTATTTTCAGAAGAAATAATAAGCTTCTGTGTCATGCCCTTGCTGTTATTGAACAACGTTAATTTTACAAAGTTATATATTTACAGGTTACAAATAAGAGCGCTTAAGCGTCATACATATTTTATATAAAACAATGTGTTAACAAGGTTATTTAATAACTATTAGTCAGTATTGGGGAAGTAAATGAATAATAATAAACCAAAATTTTTTAAGCACTCCTTACTCGCATTTGCAGTTGTAGCAGCAATCAGCTCAACAGCGAACGCCCAAGAAGAAAATAACAGTATAGAAAAAGATGACGAAAATATTGAAAGAATTTACGTAACGGCATCTAAACGCCTACAAGGTTTACAGGAATCTCCTGTCGCCGTTACCGTTATTAGTGGTAAAGCAATAGAACAAACCAAAGTAATGGACATGAACGATTTGCAAACCCTTGTTCCTACTTTGCGTGTTACGCCATTACAACGCTCTGTCAATACTAACTTTGCCATTCGGGGTTTTGGTAATGGCACCAACAATACTGGTATTGAACCATCTGTTGGTGTGTTTATTGATGGCGTTTATCGCTCACGAGCTGCTGCGCAAATTGGTGATTTACCAAGACTACAGCAAATAGAAGTGCTCAGTGGCCCACAAAGTACCTTATTTGGTAAAAACGCCTCCGCTGGTGTCATTAACGTACGTACACTAGCGCCGTCGCATGATCTTGAAAGCAAAATTGAATTTGGCATTGGCAACTTTAATCAACGCACCGTCAAAGGCTATGTTACTAACGGTGTTTCAGACACCTTAGCCTTAAGCTTATCTGGCGGGTTTAACACCCGTGACGGTTATACTGACAGTGTCGTAGGTTTAGACGAAATAAATGATCGTGACCGCTGGAATATTCGTGGCCAAGCACTTTATGAGCCAACCGAAGACGTAACAGTAAGAATTATTGCTGATTATAGTGAAATTGATGAGGCCTGTTGTAGCGTTGCAGATATTATTAATGGCCCTACAACTGCGGCTGTTAGAGCATTAGGCGGAGTTGTGCTTGATGATTCAAACCCGTTTAGCTATGAGTCAGCCCTAAATATAGATCCTATTAACAGCGTTGAAGACGGTGGCATTTCAGTACAAGTTGATGTTGATTTTGATACTTACGCCTTCACTTCAATCACGTCATTTCGCAATAACAAATCAAACTTTGACAACGATGTTGACTACACCTCTTTAGATATTTTAACTGAAGATGGTCACACAGATATTGATACCTTCACGCAAGAGTTTCGCTTAACCTCAACCTCCAAACAAGCGTTAGAATGGATGGTTGGTGCTTATATCTTCAAAGAAGAAGTCGACACTGGCGATACATTAAATTACGGTAATGATATCAGAAACTACTTTGATGTTTTATTAGCAGCCGGCGGTGCAGCGGGCTTATTAGCCGGTGTTGAAGGGGCATATGGCCTAGGTCCAGGTACATTTTTGTCAAATCAATCGGCAGTAAACTCTGAATTTAATCAAGACAATGACGCATATTCACTATTTGCTAACTTTGATTACCACATTTCAGATGATTTAACCGCCATCTTCGGTGTTAGCTACACCAAAGACGAAAAAGAAATCACCATTACCCAAAATAATACTGACGTTCTTTCAGGAATTGATTTAGATACACAACTCACGCTATTTGGTGTTCCTATTGGCTTAATTCCACAATTAGCTCCTGCTGTGCCAACAATAAAAGGTCTACAATTTTTACCGCCTATGCTTGGGCTGCCAAATGCAGTAGAAAATAATAAATCTGACGACAGTAAAACCACTTGGTCAATGCGTTTAGCTTACGAACTTAATGACAACATTAATTTGTTTGCGTCTGCTGCTACAGGCTTTAAAGCAACTTCATGGAATTTATCTCGCTACTCAAGCCCATCAGCAAACGATCAAGCAGCGCTAGAAAATGCAGGGCTAGCATTAGCAAACCAAAACTATGGCGGCCGATTTGCGTCCCCCGAAGAATCAACGGTTTATGAACTTGGTATGAAAGCGCGCTTTGATAAAGGTGCATTTAACGTGACTATTTTCGATCAAACTATCGATGGTTTTCAATCCTCAATATTCATCGGAACGGGTTTTGTGCTAGCAAATGCAGGTAAACAAAGTACTAAAGGTATTGAATTTGACTCGGTTTATAACCCAACGGAAAACTGGTCACTTACTTTAGCAGGTACCTTCCTTGATCCAGTTTATGACTCATTTAAAGGTGCATCAGGGCTAAACGGTCCGGTAGATTTGTCTGGCGAAAAACCTGCAGGTATTCATGAACGTAGTATTACTGCTGGTATTACTTACAACTTTGAACTTGCCAGTGGTGCATATGGTTATGTCCGAACTGATTACCTCTATGAAAGTGAAGTTCACATTGTAGAAAATGTACCTGACTCTATTACCCGTGAAGTTGGAACCTTAAACGCCAGTGCAGGTTTACATTTCAATAATGGACTTGCAGTACAAATTTGGGTTCGTAATTTGAATAATGACGAGTACTTCTTATCTTCATTCCCACCACCAATTCAGGCTGGTAGTTTTAATGGCTATCCAAATCAGCCTCGTACGTTTGGTGCCACCCTTTCGTATGAGTTTTAAGTAATAGCATTACCGGGTTGTAGTTAGCGTGAATAAACATGCGTTAACTACAACTCATATCAATGTTTTATTACCGTCAACACACCTAACAAAATATAAGCACTACATTTACGCTAAGGTTTTGGCTTATAAACAATTTATTTTTCATTTTACTAACTTAAGAGCTGGAAATATGTCTATTGAATCAATCTTGAAAGCACGCCATTCTGTTCGAGCATTTCTTGATAAACCAGTACCTACACAAACATTAAATAGCATTTTTGAAAGTGCTCAGCTTTCACCTTCAAACTGTAACGTACAACCTTGGCAAACGTGTATCGTTTCGGGGCAAACAAAAGACATCCTTAAAGCCAAGTTCATTGAAACACTGATGAGTGGTGCAGCGCCAAATCCCGACTTTAATTGGGCTGCGCAATATAGCGGCATTCATCGAGAACGTCAGTTTGGCTCAGCTGACTCACTTTATAGCTCTGTGGGTATTGCTAGAGAAGACAAAAAAGCGCGACAAATGGCGATGGTACGCAACTGGCAGTTTTTTGATGCGCCACATGCGATATTTTTCACCATGGACAAATATTTAGACATTATGGGCGCGGTTGATTTGGGCATTTATGCCCAAACACTTTCATTAATCATGGCAGAGCATGGTATTTCAAATTGTATGCAAGGAGCGTTAGGACAATTTCCAGACCCTGTCAGAGAAATATTAAACCTACCTGATGAACGCGGCATTTTATTTGGTATGTCTTTTGGTTATGCCGATGAAAGCGCTGCAGTCAATAACACCAGAACAGACCGCGAAGCGCTCGACAACGCCGTCACTTTTTTCAATTAGTTCTAACAAGACAGTCAAGGAAATTTGATGAGCGTTATTAACGCAACAGTATTCGAAGTAGATAAACATAACTTACAAAACAGCCGTCATATCATCACTAACATTGATACTCAGCTTAAAAAAAATGAAGTGGTACTAAAAATTGATAAATTTGCCCTAACTGCTAATAACATTAGTTATGCGATTGCTGGTGACACATTGCACTATTGGAACTTTTTTCCTGCTGATGCAGGTTGGGGTCGTATTCCCGCTATGGGGTATTCCGAAGTTGTATTATCTAATTGCGAGCAAATTGCTATTGGTGAACGAATTTGGGGCTTTGTGCCAATGGCAAGTCATGTAAAAGTACTTGCGGGTAAAGTCAGTGAATCGGGCTTTTATGATATCAGTGAACATCGGGCAGGTTTATCACCTGTTTATGCCTCATTCGAACGAGTAAAACAAAACCCTTTCTATAATCAAGCCAACGAAGACTTTGACATGCTTGTGCGCGGCTTATTCACTACGTCTTGGTTAATTGAAGATTTTATGTTTGATCAACGTTACTTTGGTGCTGAACAATATCTAGTCACCAGCGCATCAAGCAAAACGAGTATCGCCCTAGCCTTTGCCATTAAAGCTAGAGGCGAACTTGCTGCAGTCGGCATAACATCCAATAGTAATCGAATGTTTGTTGAAAGCCTTGGCTGTTATGACAAAGTTGTCAGTTATGATGAAATTGACTCTCTTAACACTAACTCACCCAGTATTTTAGTCGATATGGCTGGTAGCCAAAAAACTTTAGCAGCAATACATACACACTTTGCTGAACAACTCCGTTATTCTTGCCGCGTTGGTGTAACTCATCATAATGACCTAGTACCGAACGAGTTAACTACAAAAAGTCCATTACCCGGTGTTGTGCCTACGTTCTTTTTTGCGCCAACACAGTTGAAAAAACGCACAGGCGATTGGGGTGCAATCGAAACCATGAGTAAAATTAGTCAGTCACTACAAAGCTACATTGAATTTTGTAGAAGCATCATAACTATCGAACACTCATCCGGTGCAAGAGGTATCTGCAACGCCTATCAAGACGTACTTTCAGGCAAAGTTGATGCTGCAGTAGGAAAGATTATTTCATTGTAAATACCACTAACGTCAAATTATGAATATCAACGTCTACACGAGGTAGTTATGGAAGGTACTGAATTAGTTACGTTTGTAAATACACAGATTATTCCCATATGCATCTTTTTAATTATGATGGGGATGGGATTATCACTAGTACCGAATGATTTTAAGCGCGTAGCTAAATCACCTAAAGCCGTTTCAATTGGTCTAGTGAATCAGTTGATATTTTTACCCATCATTGGCTTCACCTTAGCAACTGTTATGCCGTTAGAGCCGGAATATGCGGTTGGTGTGATGTTATTAGTTGTTTGTCCTGGCGGCACAACCTCAAATATGTTCACGCACATAGCAAAAGGCGATGTTGCGCTCTCGGTTACCATGACAGCGGTCGCTAGCTTAATTACTGTATTTACTATTCCTGTGATATTAAACTTTTCGTTGAACCATTTTATGGGTCAAGGGAATGAAATTCAGTTACCTATTCTAGCCACCATGATCAGTTTAATGAAACTCACCATAGTACCGATTACTATTGGTATGTTGATTAAAGCTTTCCTACCCAAATTAGCAGCAAGTTCACAGGTTTACGTCGCAAAATTTGGCATTTTATTTTTAACCTTATTGATTATATTTTTAACTTATATTCAACAAGATATCGTTATTCCCGCCCTTATTGCCGCAGGTCCTGTTTCACTAATATTAAACATATCAACAATGGCGTTAGGTTATTACTCCAGTAAATGGCTAAAACTAACAACTGCACAAAGAACATCAATTACTATTGAAGTAGGCTTACAAAATAGTACGTTATCAATGTTTATGGCATTAACTTTACTGGCTAATTATAAAATGTCATTTACGCCCGCTATTTACACACTCATTATGCTTTTTACCGCCGGTATATTGGTAAAAGTAATCCATTTAAGATTTCATTCAACACCAAAAGAGCAATCAGTTGCTGGACTAGGCGTTGAACAAACTAAAGAATAATTATCAGGAAACAAATTTATGATCACCGTTCATCATTTAAATAAATCGCGTTCAAAACGAGTTATTTGGTTACTCGAAGAACTCGACATGCCCTACACACTGGTTCATCACCAACGTGATCCTAGCTCGAATTTAGCTCCTGAGAGTTTGAAATTGATTCATCCTCTCGCCAAAGCGCCTATCATTGTTGACGATAGCATCACGCTTTGTGAGTCTGGCGCAGTAATGGAGTATATTTTGAATCAAAGTGACTCTGTAAAGTCTGCGCTAAAGTTAAGGCCTGAGGCAAATAGCGCTACATATTATCAATACCTTGAATGGCTGCACTTTGCCGAAGGCTCTTTAGCATTACCTGTAATTACGAAATTATTAATGACAATGGAAAAACGAGAAGGTTCTGCACCTTTAGATCATTACATAGCTAAAGAAATTGCCGTAGATTTTTCTTATATTGATGCCACCTTGGCAAAAAACAGCTATTTTGCTGGAAGTAGCTTTAGCGCCGCTGATATTATGATGACCATCATGCTAGAAATTGCAGACAGTTTAAGTTTGATTGACGATAAATTAAACATTAAGCGCTATCTCGGCGTTATACAGGACAGAGTGGCCTACCAGTTAGCCAACAATTACGGATAAAATCCGTTTGGAATTTTGACTAAACCCCTGTATAAACAACAATAAATAATGAATGACTCAAAGGTAATAAAATGGAAATGATCAACGTAGCAATTGAAAACAATGTGCATGTAATTACGTTAAATAACGGCAAAGTTAACGCAATATCGCCGCAAGTTATCGACGAAATGAATAGTGCTTTAGATCACGCAGAGCAAGAAAAAGCGATTGTTATTTTAACTGGCCAAGCCGGAATATTTTCAGGTGGCTTCGATCTTAAAACCATGAAAGCGGGCCCTGAATCAGCTATTGCACTTGTCACTAAAGGTTCAAAATTATCTCGTCGAATGTTAGCTTTCCCAACACCAATTATTGGTGTTTGTAATGGTCATGCCATCGCAAAAGGTGCTTTTTTATTGCTTAGCTGTGACTATCGTATTGGTTGTGCGGGTAACTTTAAAATTGGCTTAAACGAAGTCGCTATTGGTATGACTATGCACAATGCCGGTATTGAAATTGCCCGTAACCGTTTACCGAGTAATTACCTAACTCGCTCGGTAATTAACGCTGAGTTATTTTCACCGGAAGTGGCCACGGTAGCTGGTTTCCTTGACGTTGTTGTAGAAGAAGAACAACTAATGGAAACCGCACAAGCAGTTGCTAAGCAAATGCAAACACTTAATATGACAGCACACCATGGCACAAAGTTAAAAGAGCGTGCTGCTATTTTAGCTTCATTAGATGAAGCGATTGAAATTGACAAAGACAGCATTATTTCTCTATAACAGCTAGTCGCATATGCCAACATGTAAGTAGCATGCTGTAAACCGCTCGAGTGTTTATCAGGAAGTATCAAAACTTTCTTGTAAACACTCAACACTGCCAACAAAAACTCACCATTAAAGGTCAACATAATGATTAAAAAAATAATAATATCAATCGTTGTGCTCATAACGTTTGCTTATGTCGGCAGCGCTTGGTTTTTCTCTTCTAAAATACTCGAATTAGGCATTACCGAATGTGATGTAGAGCACTTTGTGTTTTGTGGTGACCCAAGTACTCAAGCAATTGCCTTTGAAGATGTAAGTTTTGAAACAGTTGATGGTTTTACGATACCCGCTTGGTATATGCCAACCAGCAATGCCAAACATGCTGTATTGCTAGTACACGGCAGAACCGCAAGTCGCCATGAAGGTATGCGATACGCCAAATCGCTTATAAATGCAGGGTACAGCGTATTAGCCATTGATTTACGCCATCCACGTCAAGACCCTGCAATATTATCGACTATGGGTTTTCACGAAAAGAAAGACGTTGTAGCTGCCCTTGATTATTTGGAAACAGTAAAAGGTTTTGAGTCAATTGGTGTTATGGGCTTTTCTATGGGCGCAGCAACTAGCATGATAGTTATGGCGAAAGACCAACGCATAAAGGCTGGAGTATTTAGTGGCGGCTATGCAAATTCGATGGATGTATTATCAGAGCAAGCAGCAATTATTTATGGTTTACCACGTTACCCGTTAATGCCACTAGTTGAATTGTTCTTTGAATGGCGTGGTGACTTAACCAGCGAAGAAACTGACCCAGAAAACTATATAGCACAAATTTCTCCTCGCCCTATCTACATAATGCATGGTACAGCTGATACCACTGTTGATTTTAGCCATGGTGAGCGTTTATTCGCAGCGGCAAAAGAACCAAAGCAGTTCTGGCAAGCCGAAGGAGGCGCGCATACTCGACTTTGGCAATTAAATAAAAACAAGGCAGAGAGCAGCGTTGTAGAATTTTTTAATCGCAATTTACAGCCTTAATTTATAAACACCTGTTAGCAAAAGTACTGTTCTTGTGTGATTATGCTAATAGTTAAGTTAAACGCTAAGTAGCAGAATATGAAAGATTGTAATCAATGTGGGAAATGTTGCATTAAGTATGGCGACGGCGATCTTTCTGCTACCCAAGAGGAAATTGATCTTTGGGAAATATTTAATCCTGAGATATTCGACTACGTTAAAAATAACGAAATATGGTTCGACCCTAAATCAGGTGTCAGGCTCAACAGATGCCCATTTCTCGACATAGCCCCCAAAACCAAACCTGACGAAAAAGATAAGTACACTTGCAGTATCTACTTAGACCGGCCTGAAGATTGTCGCCATTACCCTAGCCTGATTGCTGAAATGGTAAGAGACGAGTGTGAAATGATAGAAGTCAGTGATTTGTCAAAACCTAAACAAGCACAAGTAAAACTCGATATATTGATGCAAGATAGCCGACCAGCACATTTTACGTAAAAAAATAGCGCCTATGGTGGCGCTATTTATAACTTATATAATCAATCAGCTAAAATGACTTGCCATTAACAAAGTAGCTAAAGTAACTAAAATAACACGTTAATTAGTCAGCTTTCTGTTCATCATGCAATTCAATGTTTAGCTCTAACACATTTAAATCGCCATCTTTGTTATCAAGATTTATCGAAAAACTTTCATCAGAAACATGAATATATTTACGCAATACGGCAAGTATATCTTCAGTAAGTTGCGGTAAATAATCAGGCTGTTTATTGCGATTATTACGCTCGTGAGCAACGATGATCTGCAGGCGCTCTTTTGCCTTTGAAGCCGTTGTTACTTGTTTTTCTTTTTTACGTAAAAAATAATCCAATAATGCCATGTTATCCTCCAAACATACGACTGAAAATGCCTTTTTTCTCGGCAACTAAAAATCTAAACTCTACTATTTCACCTAACAGACGGTCAATCACGTCCTGGTACGCTTTACCGGCATCACTTTCGGTATCTAAAATTACTGGCTCACCAGCATTAGACGCTTTAAGTACCGCTTGCGACTCAGGTATAACACCTAACAATGGTATAGAAAGAATATCTTCAACGTCTTCTACACTCAGCATTTCACCTTCTTCAACACGCTTAGGAGAATAGCGAGTTAACAATAAATGCTCTTTTATTGGCTCTAAACCAAGTTCAGCACGACGTGAACGGCTAGCTAACATGCCTAATATGCGATCAGAGTCACGAACAGATGATACTTCAGGGTTAGTTGTAACAATGGCTTCGTCTGCATAGTAAAGCGCCATCATTGCACCTGCTTCAATACCCGCAGGTGAATCACAAATGATATAATCATACGTTTCACCAAGCTCTTCTAATACCTTGCCAACATTCTCTTTATTTAACGCGTCTTTATCACGTGTTTGAGAAGCTGGTAATATTGATAAACTACTAACGCGCTTATCTTTTATTAACGCTTGGTTCAACGTTGCTTCACCATTAATAACATTAACGAAATCATAAACAACACGACGTTCACAACCCATAATCAAATCAAGATTACGTAAGCCAATATCAAAGTCGATTAAAACCACTTTAAGGCCTTTCAACGCTAAACCAAGACCAATTGCAGCACTTGATGTTGTTTTACCTACACCACCCTTGCCTGATGTAACAACTATTATTCGTGCCATAGACCGAATATCCTTTTTGAGTTAAATGTTAAAAGTTAAATAAGTTTTGATGACGTTAATTCGCTGTCAGTCAACTGTATAAACGCAGGTGAACCCCAATCTTGCTCCATTGACTCACTCAACCAATAGTTGCCATTAATTGACACCAATTCGGCCTCTAGGTTTTGGCAATATATTTGCGCTTTATGATGGCCTTTTGCACCAGCAATCGCCCTGCCGCGTAACGAGCCATAAACATGAATATTCCCATCGGCAATAACTTCTGCACCTGCCGAAACTGAGCCAATAATCACTAAATTTTGACCTTTAGCATAAATTTGCTGGCCAGAACGAATTTGGCCGCGATGTACTTTATCGGTATATAAATCAGACGCAGGTTTAGTAGCTACTGCTGTAGTTTTTTCAGCAGTTGACTCTTTTGTAATAACAGCTTTGGCTGAGGTATTTGCTTTCGCCGTATTAACGAATGAAAAGCCTAATTCGCGAATAAGCTGGCGCTGCTCTTTAGCAACCGAGCCCGTAAAACCAACAAAAGTAAATTTAAACTCTTCAATTAACGTTTTAATCGCTTGATAATCAATTGCACAATCTAATTTTTCAATGCTAACGACAACTGGAACTAAATAAAAAAAATCAGGAGCTTGAGCGATTTTCTTGGCTAAATCAGCGCGAACATCAGCTAATATTGACGTGTTCAAATGTAAAACAGAGAGGGTAAAGCTTGACCCTTTAAATTCAATACTGGCATCAGCCATAAGGAATATTTTCCCAAATATAACAATTTAGTGCGCTAGGCATAAAATTGCAGGTATAGTCACTACCGCAATTGAGTGATAGTGACGTATACAGAAAAAGTTAAATTTTTTACAACGCGTCTTTTAACGTAGAAATCAACGCATCTTGTCCGTGTTGATAATGCTCAATTTTATTATTCGCCATCAACAGCGAATAGCTCAAATTAAGTGATGCCACCAACAAAGCACGCTCGCTACTAGCTACACCTGTATTTTTTTTAATGTCATCACACATAACGGCGAGTTTGCGAGCTGCTTGCTTTAAATCATCTACATCTTCATTTGAGCAAGTAAACTGGTGTTGCTTGCCCATAATTTGAATGCTGATGCCTTTAGAGTCTTCAGCAAACATTAATTTACCTCATCTACGCTTTGTAATTTCCCTAGTAGGCTGGTTAAAACAGTGTTGGTTTGCGTTTGTTTTTCTTCACCTTCAAGTATTTCAAGTTGCAACGTTTCGTTTTCATCTTTAAGTGCAGACTTTTCCTGCTCTAGCTCTACTACTTTGCTTTTTAGTAGGTTGTTTTTTTCAATAATGTCTTCAATCAGTTTTTCGAGATGAGGGAGAGTATTTTCTAACATAAGGCGCTCTGGTTAACTGTAAATTTAAGGCGGCAAATTTAATCTAAAGTGAGGCAGAATGCTACTGTTAAGCGCAATTATTAACAATAATTATGTAACAATTATCGTCGTTAGCTGAGATTGGAGAATAGTGTTCAATAACCATACATTTATTGAACACTATTGGTTCAAGTGGTTGTTCTTTAAAAATTAGATATTCGGATTTTTATCTGCGTTACCGACAACTAAATATTAGAAAAATAATCTAGCCTAGTATACTTTTGATGCTGAAAGATCACTTATGTACTTTCAGTTTCCAGCTTTGCTTTACGTTTTTTGTTAAAATATAGATATAAAAAAACGGCAATAAAGATATTTAAAACACAACGTAATATTTCACCAAGTTCAAAAGTTAAACTTGCCAAGGAGTTAACTAAATCAACCGCTGAGCCGACCCCCAAAATAATGGCGATAATGATAAATATTTTCTCTAATGACATTGAATTTGACATAAAACTAATTTTTATTTTTAGTGGTAACAGATATCTTGGCAAAAAAAGTTAACGCAACACCAGAAATGAGGGAAAGCATGGCAAGACCAAACATCGCATTACGCTGAGACTCAAAAGCAAAAAGGTAGATACTTATTGCCACTAAAAACAAACCAATGTAGGCAAACATTTTTGCATGTGATGCTATCAAACCAACGGACTGTGTTGTTTTAGTTTTCGCATGAGCAGTAGCTTTTCGTTTGTGTTTATTTGTTGGCATAGGTAACTCCTAATGTCTTGTAACCCTCGATAAAATGTAGCTAACAGTAGTATGCATGAAAAATTAAAACTGTTAGCATTAATTTGCTTTGACTAAATTTCAGTATCAATTAAACCAAATTAAATAACAAGAAAATAATAACTTTAAAACAGTTACTTAACTAGCATTTATTCTTTAATAATTAACGTGTACCGAACAGTGAAACAATTAGGCTAATGGTATTATAATGCGCAAGATAAAGACTAATAACTGTTGATTTAAAATAAAGCGCGATAGTACATATTACCCACTATCGTGCTTTATTTTTTGATAATTTAGTTCTATTTAAGAGTTTCTCAACCAAATATCTGCATTGACTGAGGTTTTATTCTTACGCTTTTTCTTACCTGTGCCCTCTGGCTTTGCCATCGGTTTATCAGCTATTAATCGTTCGTTAAGTTCTTCATCAACCTCAAAGCCTTCGACCTGTTCATGCTCAAGTCGTACTTTGTTTTTCTTTTCGATTATTTTAAAGTGATGATAATCTTCATAATCGATAAGTGACAACGCTAAACCTACTTCACCAGCACGGCCGCTTCGGCCAATACGATGCATATAATCTGCTGGACTTCTTGGTAAGTCAAAATTGATTACTACTGGCAGTTTTTCAATATCAAGACCACGGGCGGCGATATCAGTGGCAATTAGCACATCAATTTCACCTGCTTTAAACTCTTCTAACACTCGGCTACGAGCGCCCTGACCTTTATCACCATGAAATACTTCTGCAGTAATGCCGCGTTTTGAAAGCTTTGTAGCTAAGTGCTCACAGCTGTTTTTTGCATTTACAAAAATAAGTGCTTGTCGCCATTGATGCTGTTTTATTAAAAATGCCAATAGCGCAGTTTTCTGACCTTTGTTCACGGTAAAAACACGTTGTACTAAGGTACTAGTGTCGCTACTTTGCACTTGTATTTCAATTGGATTATTGAGCAATTCTTGCGTTAACGCTTTTACTTGCTCTGGAAATGTTGCAGAGAATAATAAGGTTTGTTTTTTCTTCGGCGTTAATGCCAACAGCTCAGATAATTCTTCAGTAAAACCTAGGCTTAACATTCTATCTGCTTCGTCGAGTACTAAAGTACTAACTTTATCTAGCTTAATAGCATTACTTGAAATCAAGTCGAGCAAGCGACCTGGCGTTGCCACCAATATATCGGTGCCACCACGCAAAGCTAACATTTGCGTGTTTGCTGACACACCACCAAAAACAGCAACGGTTTTAATCGCGCCATTAAAATGCACAGCATAAGATTTAATACTGTCTGCAACTTGTTTAGCAAGTTCACGAGTTGGCACCAAAATCAGCCCAGTAACATAGTTTCCTTTACTAGTGCTATTGCTCGTTGATAACTTTTCAGCGTGCAATTGCTGCAATAGTGGTAATGCAAACGTTGCGGTTTTACCTGAACCAGTATTCGCCCCTGCAATTAAGTCACGCCCTGCTAACACACTTGGAATTGCTTGCGCTTGAATTGGCGTTGGCTGTTGGTATTCCAGCTCAGATAATCGAGCTAATAGAGGTGGAATAAGGCCAAGTTCTGAAAAGTTGGCAGGTATTGTGGCAGTGCTCATTAATATAAAGGGCTCAAAGCTATGATAATAGCCCAGTATTTTAGCGTATTTAGAAAGGTTAAGTTAGTAAAATGTGCCTATGATGACTAAGCGTCAATCAATTACCTAATAAGTGAGGGGTAATTCAGCTCAAGTTTACAAGCTAGAAGGCAACATTGGAAAAATATAAAATACAGGTATTCTCATCTATGTTGATAAATAGCTATTTCTGTTTTTTCACCATTAATATGCGAATAAATAACACTAATATAAAAATAGTAAAATATAAGATGGACATTAACTCATGAAATATAAAATAAATGAGAAATTCATAGGTAAAAAATGATTTTACTGATCCACCTTCATTAAATGCAAAACCAATTTCAATTAGAAACATTAATACTGTTAATGGTACTAATGCATACAACGTACTTTTAATGGTGTTTATTAATATGCGGAAATAACCGTAATTTTTCATTGTCCTGCTTAAACAGCTTGTTGTAAGCGCCGAATTCATATACTAAGTGCGACACCCAATTTAATAAAAACGATGAACTGCTATATCCTTAGTTTTTTGCTCCCGCCAAGAAGTAAAACACTATGAAATACAAGCAGCTCACCGAAGGTGATAGATATACGTTAGCCACCTTAAAAAGGCAAGGCTTAAGCTTCACTAACATTGCAAAAGCGATGAATAGAGATAGAAGTACGATTTATCGCGAGGTAAACCGTAACAGTTGCTGGATTGTTGATGGCTCTTATCGCCCTATTAAAGCACAACGCCGGACACGAGCAAGGCGTAGACGTTCAAGACGAAATCAGCATTTTACGACACAAGATTATAAAATAGTTAGGCAATTATTACGTCAACAATGGAGCCCTGAACAAATAACAGGTTACTTAAAAAAAGAAGGTGTACGCTGCTTTAGCCATGAAACCATTTACAAATATATTTGGCGAGATAAACGAAGTGGTGGCACTTTATGGAAACACCTACGCTGCGCGCAAAAGCGAAGGCGCAAACGTTATAACGCCTATGACAGCCTCGGCAGGCTTGCCGGTAAACGAAATATTGCTGAACGACCACATGAAGTCGAAACACGACAAATACAAGGCCATTGGGAAATTGATACCGTGATGGGAAAAGGCTCTAAACATTGCATAGTCACGCTAGTTGAACGAAATACGGGTTACACATTAATAGGTCAATTAAATGATAGAACGACCAAGTCTACTAACAAGCGAACGATAAAATTAATGAGTACAATGCCAAACCAATTTAAAACAATCACTGCTGATAATGGTACTGAATTCCATCAATATAAAGTGGTTGAGAAAGCAACAGGCTGCCCTTATTATTTTGCCAACCCACACCACTCTTGGGAGCGTGGAACTAATGAAAATACTAACGGATTAATCAGACAATATTTGGTGAAAGGAACATCAATGGAAGGATTAACTCAACAACGATGTAATGCCATCGCTGCTAAATTAAATGCAAGACCAAGAAAACGACTTGGTTATAAGACACCTGAGGAATGCTTTTATGAATAACTACTATTGTTGCACTTCAAACTTGATACTAAGTGTTTTTTAAACTAAAGTTAACAACATTAAAATAACAACCAGTATAAAAAGATATATAAACGTTTTACCTAATTTATTATTGATAACTTTTAGCTCTGGTTTTAACTTTCGAGCTTCCAAATCAGACAAATTAGAACAATGAGGGCATTTACTTTCCCTTTCATTTATTTGCAACCCACATCTAGGACATTTGCTCGAATTAATATAGCTACGGTAAAAAATAATCGACTCCATACTATCGAAACACATAACGCCCTGTTAACAGGCAAAAAATAGTTGGTTAAAATTAGCGACGAAGGAGCAAAACCAACTGTTTTTTGTCCTTGTTTAACAGCTTGCTTGTTAGCTGCTGATTATATAATACCTTGCTCTGTACACCATTCTCGTAATGCTTCTTCAGTGCGCTTTGCTTCAAATTTATACCACTCTTCAATTTTACCCGCGCTCTCTAGTAAAGATTTGAACCTTGCATAAGCACCTTTACGATTAAAGATAGAACGTACCTTTTCATATTCTGCTGGTAAGTATTCTAGAGTAAAATCAAAAGCGAGATTATTGCCAAGGTTCAATTCATTTTTATGAGGGATAGCCAAGTATTTTTCATCACTAATATCGTCTGGAAGTTCCTCTTCATTATCACCAAACTCAGAATAAAAATATGTTTTTCCTGATTCTTTACAGATGTAGCCCTCATGATCAAATGGAGAACCAAAATTGACGAGTTCAAATAGATCTAAAACATCGCTAAATTTAATATTCATGCCGACCTCTGATGTGCTACTAAGCAGCTAACGCCCAATTAACAGGCAAAAAATGGTTGGCTAAAATAAGTGAACGTAGTGAACAAAAAGCCAACTGTTTTTTGTCCTTGTTTAATTTCTTGTTAGGTAAATTTTCACCATTACTAAGAAGTGATAATATCCATTACAAAAAACGCTAAACCTTCTGCTGATTTTTCCCAAAAGCCTTTTTTAGACTCATTTTTTTGATATTGCTTATCTAGGCATTCTTTATATAAATCATCGCCAGACTTAGCTCCATTATTTTCTGCTCTATTAGCAACTTTAATACAGTTACCGCTATCAATTGAGCTGGTTGACGTACAGCCAAGTAATACAATTGAAGTTAACATTATCAATATTAATTTTTTCACTTAAATCCTTTTAAAAATACCAAACTAGAGATTTACCTAACGCTAAATTAAACGGCAAAATAAGTTGGATTGCTTTTTGCGGTTCTTTGCAAAAAACGAGACAAGCTTTTTTTGTCCGATTGAATGCCCTTGTTATTTAATGGTAGCGGAAAAGCGCTAACGATAACAAGAGCTTTACAGGTTAAGGCAGCCCGACCATAGAAGCAAAGAACGCCCAGCGCCACGACTAACCCAACCTTGAACTTTGAGCCAAAAACTTAACGTTGAATTGACCACTAAACGCTAATGGCGAAAACTAATGAACCACACACCAAACCAATATTAAAACACCGCTTTTACAAATAAAATTTATCTTGATTTCGTGGTGCCAAATAACGCCCCACTAAGAGGCAAATGATAGTTGGTTATAATAGAGAGCGAAGCGAA
>OJET01000049.1_pt1 | contig 24588 bp, 23 predicted proteins | sample 1593941 | NCBI WGS metagenome assembly OJET01 (sample SAMN05416869, study PRJEB24817) | seawater metagenome | isolation source: Sea water | place: Canada:Atlantic | collected 2013-11 | reverse complement strand
TGAGGAATTGTTCTTTTCTAACATAACCGCTAACAATAAATTGTTAGCCATTATTCAATAATTTAGCTCCCCAACTTAGACTTGAAATAACCAACAGGGACAAACGCCTGTTTATTATAAAAGTACAGTCCGCTGCTCTACCAACTGAGCTATTGAGGAATTGTTCTTTTCTAACATAACCGCTAACAATAAATTGTTAGCCATTATTTAATAATTTGGCTCCTCAACCTGGACTTGAACCAGGGACAAACGGATTAACAGTCCGTTGCTCTACCAACTGAGCTATTGAGGAATTGTTTTGAAAGCCGCTAGTGGCTAACGGGGCGGAATATTAAAGGCACCTAGGCAGACTGTCAACACAAAATTTAGAAAAAAATCATTTAATTGATTGTTTGCTTAAATTGCAAGCAAAGTTGAGAGATTTTCTCCTGATTTTGATTGAAAAGCATTCAGCGTGCGGAATCGGGTTTGGAAAGTACAGTTATCCACTTAATCTGTGGATAACTGTGTGGGTTAAAGTGTAAAATTAAGTAACCTAAACGGTACAATGCGGCTTGCAGCTAAATCACTGTTTTCTTATGGTGCTGGTAATATTCTTATATAACAGTTTGTTAAGTGTTGTTTGTTGTGTTTATCAACATGGTCGTGCGTTTTTTGTGCAGGGGTGACTTTTCTCACATTTTCTGTGTATTTCTACGAAAAGTGAGGTAGCTTAAATTCTACTCAAACAAATAATTTTTTAATAAAATAGCTTTATTATCTTAATTACAATATTTACATAGCGAGTCGAATCACTATCTTTTACAATGCAGAATGCAATTTATTTATCTCGACATTTGAAAAAATTAATGACCAAAACTAAAAAAAATCGCCAAATCAACCTACTTGAAGACCCTGTAGCACCAACATTAAAAAATATGACTGTTCCGATGATCTACGGAATGATTTTATTAATGACTTTTAACTTAGTTGATACTTTTTTCGTTGGTTTATTAGGTACACAACCATTAGCGGCTATTAGTTTTACTTTTCCTATTACCTTTACCGTGATTAGTTTAACCATTGGCTTAGGAATAGGTACGTCAGCGGTTATTGCAAGAGCACTCGGCAAAGGTGATAAAGAGTCTGCAAAAAACTTAGCCACTAGCGCATTATATTTGGCCGCTGCTATTGTCGGTATTCTAGCGGTAATTGGTTACCTTCTTATTGATGAAACTTTTTTATTGCTAGGAGCAAGCGAAGTTTTATTACCTTTAATTCATCAATACATGGATATTTGGTTTCTAGGCTGTATTTGCTTAATCGGTCCTATGATAGGTAATGCGGTGTTACGTGCGTCTGGCGATACTAAAACCCCGAGTTTAATTATGGGCAGTGCAGGGTTGATAAACGCAGTGCTAGATCCTATTTTTATTTTTGGCTTTGGCCCTGTGCCTGCGATGGGCATTCAAGGTGCGGCCATTGCGACTTCAGTTTCATGGATATTCGGTTTGGGCTATGTACTATATATCTTAAGCGTTAAACGAGGGCTGATTCACAGCAAGCTAATGTCGGTTAAAGACTTTATTACTTCAGCGCGTGGTATTTTACATATAGGTTTACCGGCAGCTGGCGCGAATATGCTAACGCCGGTTGCTGCTGCCGTATTAACTGCCATTGTAGCAAAATATGGTGAATCTGCGGTCGCTGCGTTCGGTGTTGGCTCTAGGATTGAATCTATTGCGTGTTTGGTTGTATTGGCTTTGTCGATGACTTTACCGCCATTTATTAGTCAAAACTTCGGTGCTGGTAACATGAAGCGCGTTGCAGAAGGCTATAAAACATCAATAAAGTTCGTTTTAGGTTGGCAAGTACTTATTTATGTTGTGCTAGTGTTAGCTGCGCCTTTCATTGCTGATGTATTTTCTAAAGAACAAGCGGTAGCCGATATTATCAAACTTTTCATTTGGATTTTACCATTAGGCTATGGTTTACAAGGTGTAATCATTCTAACTAATTCATCATTTAATGCGCTTCATAAGCCGATGGTTGCGTTAATGCTAAGCATTGTTCGTTTATTTGTTTGTTATGTGCCTGCTGCCTATTTGGGGAGTTTATGGTTTGGTCTTGAAGGTTTCTTTATCGGCGCCTTAATTGGTAATGTTGTAATGGCGGTAATCTCTTACGGTTTGTTTAACAAACAATGCAAGGAAGGCCGAGAAACGGTTGAGGTTGCTGCTTGATGAAAGCTTTAAAAATACATTCAGACTATATTCCAAGTGGCGATCAGCCAACGGCAATTGCTAAATTACTTGATGGTATTGATTCCGGGCTTGCCCATCAAACCTTGCTAGGTGTTACAGGCTCAGGTAAAACCTACACCATTGCTAATGTTATCGAAAAACTAAATCGTCCTACGATGATGTTAGCGCCAAATAAAACCTTGGCGGCACAATTGTACGGAGAAATGAAAGAATTTTTTCCTAACAATGCAGTTGAATATTTTGTTTCTTATTATGATTACTACCAGCCTGAAGCTTATGTTCCTACAACAGACACTTTTATTGAAAAAGATGCCTCTGTAAACGAACATATTGAGCAAATGCGCTTGTCAGCAACTAAGTCATTACTAGAGCGACGAGACGTTATTATTGTTGCTTCTGTGTCGGCTATTTATGGTTTGGGTGATCCTGATTCTTACTTGAAAATGATGTTGCATATCAGTGTCGGCGACATTATTAATCAGCGTGACATTTTAAGACGATTAGCCGAACTCCAATATACCCGTAATGATGTCGCTTTTCAGCGAGCCACTTATCGAGTTCGTGGTGACGTTATCGATATATTCCCAGCTGAATCAGACCGCATGGCACTACGTGTTGAGTTATTTGATGAAGAAATTGAGCGCATAAGCGTATTTGACCCTTTAACAGGGTCAGTTGAGCGCACGGTAGCTAGAGTTACGGTTTATCCAAAAACGCACTATGCAACGCCTCGTGAAAAAATACTTGCCGCTGTTGATAGAATAAAAATTGAATTAAAAGATCGCTCAGCTCAACTGAAAGAAAATAATAAGTTAGTAGAAGAGCAACGAATAGTACAACGAACGCAATTTGATATTGAGATGATGACCGAGCTTGGTTATTGCTCAGGCATCGAAAACTATTCTCGTTATTTATCGGGAAGAGGAGCCGGTGAAGCGCCACCGACATTATTTGACTACCTTCCTGATGACGGTCTGCTGATTATCGATGAATCACACGTTACCGTACCGCAAATTGGTGCTATGTATAAAGGTGACCGTTCTCGTAAAGAAAATCTTGTGGAATATGGTTTTAGATTACCTTCTGCACTTGATAATCGGCCAATGAAGTTTGAAGAGTTTGAAGCGTTATCACCACAAACTATTTATGTATCAGCCACACCAAGTAATTACGAAATTGAAAAGTCGGCAGGAGAAATTGCAGAGCAAGTGGTAAGGCCAACTGGTTTACTTGATCCACAAATAGAAGTTCGCCCAGTTGACACTCAAGTTGATGATTTACTTTCTGAAATTCGAAAACGCGTGAAAATTAATGAACGTGTTTTGGCTACGACGTTAACCAAACGCATGGCGGAAGATTTAACTGACTACTTAGATGAGCATCAAGTAAAAACTCGTTATTTACATTCTGATGTTGATACTGTTGAGCGTGTGGAAATTATTCGTGACTTTCGTTTAGGGAAGTTTGATGTGCTGGTTGGTATTAACTTACTGCGCGAAGGCTTAGATATGCCAGAAGTGTCGCTAGTTGCCATTCTAGATGCTGACAAAGAAGGCTTTTTGCGCTCAGAGCGTTCTCTTATACAAACTATTGGACGAGCTGCGCGTAATATTAATGGCCGTGCAATTCTTTATGCTGCTCGCATTACCGGCTCAATGCGAAAAGCAATTGACGAAACCGAAAGGCGCCGTGCTAAACAACATCAATACAATCTAGATAATAATATAACGCCTCGTGGTGTTAAGCGCATTATTGCTGATGTAATGGATCTAGAAGGTGGCAAGATTAGAGCCGAATATGCGGCGAAAGCTGCAGAGCCTGAAGCTAAGTACGATACGCTAACGACTAAAGAAATAGATGTTAAAGTGCAAGAACTTGAATCGTTGATGATGGATCATGCACAAAATCTTGAGTTTGAATTGGCTGCGTCAGTGCGAGATGAAATTAAGTTGCTGCGAGACAAGCAATTAACAACATAGTTCGTACTGCTTAGGCGGTGAGTAGCGGATTTAAAATACGACTAACACTTACAAACATTTCCATGCCTGTTGGCTGTTAGTAAGTGTTAGGGTTATGAACTGATTTTCAGGAGAAGTAGTGGGTAATTGTGTTACAACTATTTCATTTCAAACATCATATATTGAGTAATGATATTTGCGACATCATCAGTGTTGCAGTGTTTTAAATTGCTCACGTCATTGATAATCTTATCTTGAATATCAACAGGAAACAGCATTAATTGCTCTAAATATAAATGAGCGTGGGTGTCGTTATTACTGTTGATTAATTCTATCAAGCGATTCGCATGGTTGGTCCAAATGGCACTCATACAAGCATCCTCATAAATCATTACGAGCTCAAGTTTTATTACTTGAGCAACCTGATGACACCCAAGATATTGCATGTCATGACTTAAGTTTAGAGCATATGTGGCGGGGCATTATACGTATTGGTAATTAAAAAAAAGCTTTGGTAATTAAGTAATCTAATACAGAAACATGCCCTGACAATGATTAAGTGAGTGCTAACTTTTTATTTCGAATTTTTCTAAGCGATATAAAAATGCTTTATATGACATATTCAAGTATTTGGCGGCTTTGGTTTTATTGCCCTGATTTATTGTCAGTGTTTTTGCTAAGCAGTCTCGTTCGAATTGCTGCCAGCAAAACCCTTGTTCTGGCATATTAAAAGCAGGTACGTCGCTTCTTTCATTGCTTGAAAGATTGGTCGTAAAGTTTTGTGTTAACTCGCTTTCATCATTTAGCAATACATAACGCTCAATGCGATTTGATAATTCACGAACATTACCTGGCCAATGGTAATCAAGAAGTTGGCGATATAGTTCATTTGATAAATTTGGCGCATCACACTTATATTGCTTTGCATGCTGAGCAATAAAATGATCCGCCAAAATGGCGATATCTTGCTGGCGTTCTCGAAGAGGTGGCATGTTAATAGGTACTACGTTTAAGCGATAATATAAGTCTTCACGAAAATCCCCTTCACTGACATCTTTAGGCAAATTTCGATGAGTTGCTGCTATCACACGAATATCTAACTTAATTTCATCGTTACTGCCTAGGCGGGTAATAGTGCCTTCTTGTAAAAATCGTAATAAATGTGCTTGTAAACTAGGGCTTAACTCACCAATTTCATCAAGAAAAATAGTACCATTGTTTGCGGCTTCGAAGCGGCCAACTTTCAGGGTGTTCGCGCCAGTAAAAGCGCCTTTTTCTGCGCCAAATAATTCTGCTTCGGCAATTGACTCAGCAATAGCCGCACAGTTTATGGCAATAAATTTTTCATGTTTCCTGTCAGACTTTTCATGCAATGCGCGCGCTGCTAGCTCTTTACCTGTACCACTTTCACCAAGAATAAGTACTGTTGCATTCGTTGCTGACACTTTATCAATACGCTGATAAACTTTTTGCATGCAAGGAGCTTTACCAACAATGCCCACCAGCTTATTTTGCTCAGATAAGCGTGCCGATAACTCTTTGTTTTGCCCGCGAAGATTCTTTGCTTTTAGTGCTTTGTCTATTGTTAATAATAGCTCTTGGCGCTTAAATGGTTTTGGAATGTAATCATCAGCGCCTTGTTGAAGCGCTTGTACTGCGTGATTAATAGTGCCGTAAGCTGTCGCGATAACAAAACCAATTTCGGGAATATTTTTTCGGCAGTAATTAAGCAGGTCGATACCTGATAATTCGGCTAATTTCCAGTCAGAAAAAATCACATCTATTGGTGATTTTTTGATGGTCAATATGGCGCTTTCCACACAGTCAGCCTGTAAAACATTAAAGCCACTAACAGTTAAAATATTACAAATAAGCTCTCGTTGGTCTGGCTCATCTTCAACAACTAAGATACTAACGACTTCACTCATGAATGTTCCTTAAAATTAAAGTGGGCAGTAGCAATGCAGCCCGAGTCAGCTGCGTTTTCTAAGGCTAAACTTCCTTGATAATGCAGTGATATTATTCGATTTGCTATATATAATCCCATTCCCGCACCTTCTGGCTTAGTTGATATGTGCGGTTGAAACAGTTTACTTTCTACCGATTTTGCTAAGCCACAACCAATATCTTTAATGTATAGCGTAGTACTGTTATCTTCCTGCTTTTCAACGGAAATTGTCACTATACCGTTAATCGGGTTTGCATCGCAGGCATTATAAATTAAGGTATGAAATATACTGCGAATTTCCGATTCGGCGCCAAGCAATTCAATGTTGGGTGCTACATTAATGGTGAACTGTTGAGGCTTGTTTTGGCATGATTTATATTCAAGTACTATATCTTGTACTACTGCTAACAGCGGTACTTTTTCTTGGCGGCTAATCCCTGTCGTGGTTAAGGTTAACAACGCTTTTATATTGCTATCAATGTGGGTGATTTTATTTTGCACTGTGCGTACTAAGTTTTGGCGCTGCTGTTGTGACAATGAGTCCTGCGCAAGTTGCTCAATGGATAACCCTATGGTGTGTATTGGGTTTCTTAACGCATGGGCGAGGCCTCGGCTGACTTCACCTAGCTCGGCAAGATGTGCAATTTCGTTATGATGTGTTGCCGCTTGTGTTAGTTCGCTAAGATGATTCACCATATCATTGAAATGGACAATGGTTTCGCGGATCTCATTAACACCATCTTCAGCAACTTGATGAGTATAATCACCTTGTGCTAGCTGTTTGAATCCAAAGCTTAAATTTTTCAGTGGCTGGTTGAATTTTACACTTAGCCAGTAGGCGATAACAAGTGCGAATAAGCCACAAATTATTAATATCCATTGAATGTAATTAATCAGTTTACTCGTTCCGCTTTGTGGAATTTCAGTTTCGTGTTCAAGCCAGTGTTCACTGATTATTTCAGGTGAGCGGACGAATACCGCAATATCATTATCATCAGTTAACGTTACTTTATTATCGTTATGAATTTTTTCAACTAGCGACTTTAATTCTCGCCCAATAATATGTCGCTCGCTGATCACTTCAGTATTATTACTGCTACTTTCGTATGTAGTTGATTGAACACCACTAGTATTCGTTTTGTCTTGGTTATCAGATACTTTTTCAGTAATAATTTTTTGAATAACGGGGGACTCACCTTGCACTATTGTCACTACATTGTTTTCATTGTTGACGGCAGTGGCATTAATTTTTTCAATAAATTTGATGTTCGGTGATATGTTTTTAATGATTTTTTCAAGCTCTTCTTCACTACGAAATGCCTCATGAGGTGAATTACTTTCTCTAATAATTTTATGACGAAGCACCTTATTGGTTTTACTTGCTTGGTCGAATTCCTCTAGTGCGAGTTCTATAACTTGCTCACTGAAAAACTTAGCTTTGATGTTTACCTCTTCAGCAAGGTTTTGCTCAATCCAGCGTACTAAAAATAACTGACTAATGGTGAGCAATACTATAAGACCGCCAATAAGGCTAAATAGGTAACTACGTAATGACATATGTGTGTGCTTTATGAGTTGTTGAGAAAATTACTGCGAATATTACAAGTATAATGCCAATTTGTGCTGAATATTAAAAGTAAATAAAACAAACACTTAATAAACTGACTTTATCCCTTCATCGAATTTTCCCCATATCAGGAAAGTGAGTTCCTTATATCAGGCTATTAAGATATTTACTTTTTCGAATATTTAACTTTTAACAATTTAAGTTGTTGATTGATAACGGATAAATTTTTTTGGTATGGTTCTGGCAATATCCTTGTTGAAAGTACATTAATTTAATCAATGCAAATTGAAATACAAAATAGTCAACAAGGAATTATCAAATGACATTACTTAACAAATTAAATCTTAGCCTTAACCTAAACAGTAAAAAAGCGAGTAAAATTACCGCTGCTTTAATTCTTTCGCTAGGTGGAGCTATTAGCAGTATGTCTGCTATTGCAATGGCCACAGACAATACCGAGTTGCGCACAGAGGTGCGTGAAATATCTATTGAAGCTGAGCGCGGTAAAGAAGTAAAACTATTTGTACATGACAATGGTGAAATGGTAAACGTTACTATTCCTCACACAGCATTGAGCGATAAAGAGCAGTTGAGTAGTTATTTGGCTGAAGTGCCTGATGGAGTAAAAGAAAAGTTGCTAAATGAATTAGCCAATTTATCTGATAATGTGCGCATTTTGGCGAACCATGACAGTGGCGGTGAAGTAATGCGTTGGGTAAGTGAAGGTGAAAGTGAAAAAGTTATCATTATCGAGCGTGATGGCGATGAAAATGTTGATATTGAAAAACACATTGTTAAAGAAATGATGGCTGATGGCCATCATAAAATATTTAAATTTGAACATGGCAGTGAAATGGGCGCTAAAGGCATTATTAAAATGCTACAGCATGGCGACTATAGTGCTGAAGAGTTAAACAAAATTCAACAAGCGTTAGACTCGAAAAGATAAAAGCATTAAATAAGATTAGTTGCATTAAAATATGATTTTAATACAACGTTTTATAACTTAAAAAGCCAGCATCATACGCTGGCTTTTGCTTATGGCTTTTTATTCGTACAGCTTAGCTGTATAAAGCAAAGATTAAAGTAGTGCTGCGATATCTGAGGCAATATCTGCTGGCTTTGTTGTTGGGCTATAGCGCTTTATGACTTCACCTTGATTGTTAACGAGGAACTTTGTGAAATTCCACTTTATGCCTTTGCTACCTAATATACCCGGCGCTTCACTTTTTAAATGTTGGTATAACGGGTGTGTGTTCTCGCCATTGACTTCTATTTTACTAAACAGCTCAAATGAAATATTAAAATTAAGATCACAAAACTGCTTAATTTCAGTGTTATCACCTTTTTCTTGTTTACCAAATTGGTTACATGGAAAAGCAAGTACTTCAAAACCTTGGTCTTTGTATTGTTGATAAAGCGCTTCTAAGCCTGCATATTGTGGAGTAAAACCACATGCACTAGCGGTATTAACAATTAGCAGTGTTTTGCCTTGATACTTAGCAAAATCAACCGCTTCATTTTTGAAGTTTTCAGCACCAAAAGTGTAAATAGTTTGAGTCATTCTGTTCAACTGGTCGGATCAATATTAACGATAGAATAAGATAATTTTCTGAGATTAACAACAATCACATTTTGCATGTGAGTTAAATTGTTGAACGAATAGTCTTGATGGCCAAGCGGTGTATGATTAAAAGCCAATGAAGAGCAGGAATAAAACAAGAGTAAAAATAAAATAAAGCCTAAAAGCTTCATTCTGATAGATTGAAGTTTTACTATCAGTAAAAGTAAAAGTAAAAAGGCGAAGTTTATGAGTAAACTACGCCTAATTAAAGGAAGTTACTGCTTGATATTATAAACGGGTAAGTAAACTTGAAGTGTCCCAACGGCTGCCGCCATTTTTTTGTACGTCAGCATAAAATTGATCGACTAATGATGTTAGTGGTAGCGTTGAACCATTATTTTTTGCTTCAGTTAGTGCTATGTCGAGATCTTTTCTCATCCAATCGACAGCAAAACCAAAATCATACTCGCCTTTGATCATCGTTTTGTGGCGATTTTCCATCTGCCATGAACCTGCTGCACCTTGACTAATGACTTCTACCACTTGTTCACAATCTAAACCAGCGTTTTCCCCAAAGTGCAACGCTTCTGCTAAACCTTGCACAACACCTGCAATACAAATTTGGTTCATCATTTTTGCTAATTGACCACTACCGATTTTTCCAAGTAACTTACTAAACTTGGCATATGCTTGCATAACAGGTTCAATTGTATCGTAGGCCGACTGTTCGCCACCTACCATAATGGTTAATTGACCGTTAACTGCTCCGGCTTCACCGCCAGAAACGGGAGCATCTAAAAATGAAAGCCCGATTGATTCACCTTGCTCTGCCAACTCTCTGGCAACAGAGGCAGAAGCGGTAGTATGGTCAACAAGTATCGCATTAGCTTTCATACCAGAAAAAGCGCCGTTAGCACCTAAAACAACTTGCTTTAAATCTTCGTCGTTACCAACACATACGAAAACTATATCGCTGTTTTTTGCCGCCGCTGCTGGAGTTGCTGCCATTTCGCCACCATACATTTCTACCCAAGCTTGTGCTTTTTGTTGAGTACGGTTATACACAGTTACCTGGTAACCTGAGTTTTGTAAATGACCTGCCATAGGAAAGCCCATAACACCTAAGCCAATAAAAGATACTTTTTTCATATTGTTCAAACTACTGCGGTTAATGTTGCTAATGTTTATAGCATATCTTTGATGATAAGTTTTAGCTATTTCATCGCGAATTTACTCTGTTTAAAGCAATAGCTTTATTCGTGATTATATTGACTTTTTCGTTAGTTAAATAGTTGCATATCAACAGGCGGTAAAGGATCTAGCAGTGATAATAATCAAGAACTCAATGTGCTGTTACTTGCTATTTCTTTGAGTAAAGTTTTCTGAGAAGGAGTGCTATTTTGGTAAATGAAAAGCTGACAATTATTTAAACGAAGGAGTTTACTGAAACCAACTCAATAAACTCCAAAATAAGCTTTTTATTATTTATTGATATATTCGAATAAGGCTTTTAATACCTTCATTTTTTCCGTGTTATTTTCATTTTCAAAAGCTAGATTCTCTAACTTGATCATAAACTCATCGGCACTTAATAATCCTTTAGCACCATATTGAATACGGTTTTGACAATGAGCTTGCCACTTCTGCTGTTCGCTATCAGTCAAGGTCAACGGGAAATTACGTGCGCGATATCTAAATAACAATGTCGTTAATCTTTCATCCTGAAAGTGAAAAGGGTGTGTGCTTAACTGCTCTGGCGGCAATTGGTGCAAAATTTCCATTTGTGCCTTATCACTGTGTGAAAAGAATTTACCGCCGTAAAGAGAAATTTCAGGGTCAACGGTTTCATCACCAAAATCACTATTAGCAAATACATCAGTCAATTTATCTCTAAGTTCAGAAAATTGTTTTAATTGCTTAAGATTATCTAGGCATAAATCACGAGGAATACTTAAACGTTCAGCATTTTCAGGTAATAAGGTTTTTGCTGGCGCAACGACAGGGCACTTATTCAAGTGAATTAGCTTGATTGGAATTGGTAATTCGCCTTCTGCCAATTCATCATAACGGGTGTATAAGCGAGCTTTTATCTCCTCACTGGATAATTCAAATAATGGCGTAGGATCGCGTGCTAAATCTACCGAAATAACGGCATTTTTATTAACCGGATGATAGCAAACGGGAGCAAACCAGCTTGTACAACCATGCAGGGATGAAACTTTACTTGAAGTATGAACAACCGGTGTCATGTTATAAACGTCAATGAGTTCAGCCACTTGCTTTTTATTTTTTAAGTTAAAAATAAATTCATATAACTTCGGCTGTTTTTCTTTTATTAGCTTTGCCATGGCAATAGTTGCATAAACATCGCTCATTGCATCATGGGCTGCTTCATGACTAATACCATTAGCTTGTGTTAGTAGCTCTAAACGAAAACTAACCACTTGTTCACCGTCACGCTCAACAGTCGGCCATTCAATTCCTTCAGGGCGCAATGCATAACAGGCTCGCACCATATCGATAATATCCCAGCGACTATTACCATTTTGCCATTCACGTGCATAAGGGTCGTAAAAGTTACGATAAAGTAAGTAACGAGTGACTTCGTCATCAAAGCGAATACTGTTGTAGCCAGCAACACAGGTATTAGGTTGTGAGAATAAACCGTGAATGCGATCGGCAAACTCAGCCTCAGTCAACCCTTCTCGCAACGCTTTTTGCGGGGTAATTCCGGTCACTAAACACGCTTCAGGTTGCGGTAAGTAATCTTGTGGAGGCTGACAATAAAACATTTCAGGCTCACCGATTATATTTAAATCTAAATCAGTACGAATACCGGCAAACTGGGAAGGCTTATCGAACTTAGGGTTTATGCCCCAGGTTTCATAATCGTGCCAGAGAATGGTGGGTTGGTTTGTATCGTGAACAGTATTTTCTTTTGACATTATAGTTATTTTAATCTGCTGATTTAGCGATGAATTTACTTAATCGCATTTGAATAATACCATTAGTTTATCACGTCATTATCCTATGTGCTGACTATTTATATTGATGCGATTGACAGTCATTAGACGTAGTAAAACCGCTGAAACGATTTGGCAGTGAAGATACTTCCAAAGGCATTTGCTTATTCTCTCAATATCTAAATACAATTAATTCTCATTTAAGTGTTGACATAGCAATAAAATAATTGATAATGAGAATCATTCTTGTTTAGGTGCTACGAAGTTAATTCGCACTACAAAAATAAGAAGTTATAGGTTTTGACAGTGATGAAGCAATATAGGTCCTATTTACGAGTGCAGGTGTAGAAATTAACAGAGCTAGGCTAAGTAACTATTCCCTCCAATAGTTGACTAAAGTCTGTATGAATACGTTTATTTGAATTTTCACGAGTTTAATAAAACATCATTTTTACTGGGCTCTAAGGTAGTATGATTTGCCAATTAGTTTTCTGATATTTCGTAAATAGGTTTCTATTTTATTTTTTTATTAGTTTTAACCAGCCATACTTTATATGAGCTTAGTGCTAATACTAAGTTTATTAAGCAGAATTAAGTTAATTTGGTGATGGCAATAATATCGTTAAACTGACTTAGTACCGTGTTTACTTAAGCGTCGCCGAAAACGGTTAAGTAAACACAACTAAACCCGTGAACATTGGAAATGCATTATTTTTTGAACTGAAAAATGAGCAGTTTTGATGATTACGGATATATAATATTTAGTCTTTATGTTTTGTGAAAATTGTGTGTTTCGCTTTAATGTAAATAGCAACGGCTACGTATTATTTCTGGAGGTAACTCTAGAACTAGCAAGTGTTGAATATCTAGTTAAAAGTAAATTTCTATCGATACTTCGTTGAAATTATGTGTTTTTTCTTTAGGTAGTTTTTGCCCAGGATCTCAAATTCTCTAGAGTCAAATAGCATTATGAGTAAATGAATATAGCAAGGAAAGACAAGCCGCTAAGCTAGCACTGCCTTATAGGTTTGAAATCACTATTTCCAAAAGGATTGGAAATTTTCAAGGATGAAGTAAAACAGGGAGTTTGAGAGTGAGCATGAATAAACTATTCATGCTCGATAGGGCCAGTTAACGCTGGCCCTTTCTTTTATCTGCAATAATATATTGCGATTACTTCACACCATGTTGGTTTAAGTGTGAGCTGTATTCTTTATCTGTACCATTAATATGATTAATCAACCAGTTAGATAAAAATTCGCTGATTTCATTTAATGCATCATGACCTTTTTCGTTATATAAATCCATAAAGCTATTCACTTGTTCGATCATTTTTTTATGTTGTGCTTTATGAGCAACAACATCCGGGTAGTCATGTTGATCTAATAGCTGTTCTTCACGTTCAAAATGATATTTGGTATAGCTTATCAAGTCGTTTAATGCTTCACGCTCATACTCTTCGCTCATGGCGTAGTCGTATGCTGTGGTAAATTGATTCAACAAACTAATCAGTTTTTTATGATCATTATCTAAGCTATCAATGCCGACACTGTATTCATCTTTCCATACCATTTCATTCGTTTTTACTGTTTTCTTATAAAACATTGGGATTAAAAAAAGTACGGCTATAAGTATCCAAGATATCGGGTTCGTTAGACTAGACAGGAACCCTAAAAAAATGGCGACAATAATTAACCCAACAATGGCGGCGTACATTAAAGATTTACTGCGGTTATTCATAAGTAATACTCATATCGAAATGTGGTTAAATTATAAAGTTATTAATGATTCTAATACGAATCGCAGCAGATTCCCGTAAAACCTTTTTATTTGTTGACCTCGATCAAGTTGTAAATGCATTCCGCTTTAAAGTTTTTAAAACTTGATCTGAATCAGGTTTTTTCTTTGCGAAGTAATGAATAGTTACACTACTTTATATTTGTCCTTGGCTTGAGCAATTTATCAGCATAAATACACGAATATTGACGCTGAAAAATAAAGCCTAATACGATTTATACAAACTACAAATTTGTCTATTTATTGTCTACGTTATTAGATTTATCGGAATAATAGAGTAGCTGATAGAAATTTTAGATGGATAAGAAACACACACATTAAAACATGAAGCTAGTTAATATTGTAAACGGAGATGATCCTATGAAAACGATTAAATATAGTCTTTCAGCACTTGGTTTAGCTATTGGTATGGCAGCTACTGGTATCAGTATGTCTGTATCAGCAGCAGAGCCAACTTTATCTGAAGCAGACTTTGAAAAAGCACAGTTACAGTACTTCCAACGTTGTGCTGGTTGTCATGGTACTTTGCGTAAAGGTGCTACAGGTAAAAACCTAGAGCCAAAAAATACGCTTAAAAAAGGCCAAAAACGCTTAGAAAAAATCATCAGTCTTGGTACTGAAGGTGGCATGAACAACTTTGATGACTTGTTTACTAAACAAGAAATTTCAAACATGGCAACATTTATTCAAATGACTCCGCCAGTTCCACCGGAAATGTCTTTAGAGCAAATGCGTTCTCACACTAAAGAGTACGTTGCACCAAAAGATTACCCAACTAAACCTCTACACGGTTTAAACTGGAAAAACTTCTTCGTTGTTATCGAGCGTGACGCAGGAACTGCGGCAATCGTTGATGGCGATACTAAAAAAATTGTTACTCATATCGATACAGGTTACGCGGTTCATGTAATCAAAGGTACTGAGCACCATAAAATTGACCATGCAAAAGATATCGGTCGTTTCTGGTACACTATCGGTCGTGACGGTAAAGTCAACAAAATCGATTTATGGCAAACACCTGAGAAAATGTTAGTTGCTGAAACTAAAATGGCATATGACGCTCGTGATATCGCTGTTTCAGGCGACGGAAAGTACGTAGTTGCTGGTGGTTACTGGCCTGCGCATTTCGTTATCATGGATGCTGTAACGTTGAACCCACTTAAAGTTGTTTCAACTCGTGGTTACAACACTAAAGGTGAATTCGTTAATGAAGCACGTGTAGCTGCTGTTTACACTTCTCCTAACAAATCAGAATTCACAATTGCTGTTAAAGAAACTGGTCAAATGTTACAGGTTGACTACAGTGACTTAGACAACTTAACCATTACTAGCATCGCATCATCTGAATTCTTACATGATGGTTTCTATGATCCAACCGGTCGCTACTTCCAAATTGCTGCTAACGCATCAAACAAAATGGTAATTGTTGATACTGAAACAGGTAAATTAGAAGCGCAAATCGATGTTGATTCTTTACCACATCCTGGCCCTGGTGCTAACTGGATGGATAAAGAGTGTGGTCCTGTAGGCGGCACTACTCACTTAGGTACTGGTTTAGTATCTGTTTGGGGTAACGATCCAATCGGTCACCCAGATAAAGCGTGGAAACTTTGTTATGAAGTTGAAACTGATGGTGCTGGTGCATTCATCCGTACACACGAAACTTCACAATACGTTTGGGCTGATCAGCTGAAACACCCAGAGCCAGAAATTCAACAATCTGTACAAGTATTTGATAAAGATACTCACGAAATAGTTAAAACTATCCGTGTAACAGAAGAAGAAGGTAAAGCTGCTCTTCACATGGAATTCAACGATGACGGCACAGAAGTTTGGGTTTCAGTTTGGAACCGTAAAGATGCGAAGAACCCTACAGGTGAAATCGTAGTATATGATGCCAAAACTCTTAAAGAGAAGCATCGTATTAAAGGCTTAACAACGCCAACAGGTAAGTTCAACGTATTTAACCGTATGAACCACAAAACCTAGTAAGCAACTTAATTGATAGGTGATATTGCCTGTGATTGTTCTCCTCACATAAATGTCACCTAGTCATTTTAGGTTAGTGGTTATGACACTTGTCATAACCACGATTTTTCGCTTTATTCTGTAAGAGTTAATTATGGTAAATAACACAGTAAATAAACCCAGCTTTTGGTCTCGCCGGCTGATACTTGGTACAACGGTTTCCGGTGCGGTGATCTTTTTTGTCGTTGGTATTATCTTTTGGGGTGGCTTTAACACTGCAATGGAAGCAACGAACACCACTGAGTTTTGTATCGGTTGTCATGAAATGGAAGACAACGTTTATCAAGAATACAAACCGACCATACATTATTCTAATAGAACTGGCGTAAGAGCTGGTTGTCCTGATTGTCACGTGCCAAGACCTTGGATCCACAAAGTTGTTCGTAAAATCCAAGCATCGAAAGAAGTTTTCTCTTGGTTAACAGGCAAATTAGACACGAAAGAAAAATTCAATGAACATCGTTTCACACTAGCTAAAAGTGTTTGGAAAGCGATGAAAGACACTGATTCACGTGAATGTCGTAACTGTCATAACTTTGAATCAATGAACCCAGAATATCAAAAACCTCGTGCCCGTAAGCAACATTTAAATGCTTTTGAAACAGGACAAACCTGTATTGATTGTCATAAAGGTATTGCACATCACGGCGTGAGAGACAAATTAACGGATGAAGAACTAGAAGCGATTGAAGCACCAAATCCAGAATACATCCGTGAAGTTCCTCAAATGTACAAAGATGGCTTAGCACGTGTTGAAGCAAAAGAAGCGGCTATAAAAGCAACTTTAAAAGCTGAAAAAGAAGCTGAGAAAGCTAAAGTACAAGCACAAATTGAAAAAGCAGTTGCCGATGCGACAAGTAACATGACGGCCGCGCCAAAAGCAGCAGCTAAAGTAGTTAATACCGCAGCATCTGCCAGCACTAGTGACATTAATGTTGATTGGAGCAAAGCTAACAGCGCTGACATTAGTGTATTTTACCCAGGTACCGCATCTATAGAATGGGTACTTGGTCGTAAACATGGCGGTAAACGAGCTTTCACTAAAGGTGACCGTTGCGTTGAGTGTCATGGTGAAGAAGTTGCGGATATTGGTAACAATATTGCTTCAGGCGAAAGTGAAAAAGTTAAAGACCCTGCATTAATTCCAGGTAAACGTGGTAGCTTTGATGTCACTATTAACGCTGCACATGACGCTGAAAACCTATACTTGAAATTCAGCTGGCCTGAAACTGACCATACGCCTGCTCCGTTTGTAGAAGGTGGTAAAATGGACCCTGCAAACTCAATGAAGCTAGCCTTTATGGTTGCAACGGATGATGTTGAATACGCTGACCGAGCAGGTTGTTGGGGGACTTGTCATGCTGATGTTAACGGTATGCCATTTGTTCCTGAACAAGACGCGCTAATGGGCTCTGATTTATCTAAACGTTTAGATTTTAGCAATGGCTTAACTAAGTATGTTAAAGAGTCTCGTACGAAGCTTGAATTGAAAGGCCGTGGCGGAAAAGCGCTAGGCGGTTGGGACAAGTTGAAAGGTGAAGACGATATCAAAGCTGCGGTTGAATCAAATAAATTTATGGACATCGTTCGCTACAAAGCCGGTGAAGGTAAAGTTGAAGATGGTTATATTTTAGCTGAACGTCAAATGCACGGTGGACAAGGTGGCGAAGTTAACGCAACACTTGAAAACGGAACATGGACAGTTATGGTTAAGCGCAAGCTTAACTCTGATAAAACTAGCGATGTAAGCATTGAAGCGGGCACAGTATACAACTTCGGTTTTGCTATCCATGATGATTACACTAATGGTCGCTATCACCATGTATCATTTGGCTACAAGCTAGCACTTGATAATGCAGATGCTGAAATTAATGCAGCAAAACTTTAATAAAACTGCAAGCATGATAAGCGCGATTAACTAGCTTATGTGAAATAAGCAAAGAAAATGAAAGGCCTTTTGTGAAAACAAAAGGCCTTTTTATTCATGTAACTTTTTTACTTTGCTTACGGGAGGAATGGCGATATGGCTCGATATATCGAAGCTTGTTAAAGGACAGGAAATCAAAACGCTACACAGCGAAGATTCAACGTTGAATACCTCTTATACCGATGAGTCCGTTGCTCCTAGTCACATTCGTTTTGGTTTCGGCGCGATTAATGAAAAAGAAATTACACAATCAATTGTTAAATTGTCAAAAATATTAAATGGAGAAGAAAAGGAGAATGGTAAAGATTGATACTGGTCCTAACTTAATCATACTGCTAGTTATGACTAATATTACACATTGCGGGAATTAGAGATTGTAGTTAATTGGAAGGTTGGATTAGATTCGTTATTGGAAATGTCCCATTACGAGGCTTTAATTTTTGACTAAAATGTGAAGAGAAGTTGAACTAAGACAACAGTTAAGTTTTACTTGAATGTCTTGTTATAAGGGGACTACCATCGCACCAATACTACTTGCATAACCACCAACTTTTACATTGATTATCGTTGATTCATCAGATTTAACAGATGCGGTAATGATGGAAGTACAATTCATCGCTCTCCCTTGCTCAAAAACATAATCACTGCCTAAAGCTAAATGCTCGGCAAGGTAACATGCTAACGCTCCACTAGAGCTTCCGGTTGCTGACTCCTCTGAAATACCAAACAATGGAGCGAAATTACGACAGCTTGCTGTCAGTATACTTTCCGGTTCACAAAGCTCAAAAACATGAAAACCAACAGCTTTATGTTTTTCGCAAAAGTCAGCGATAAGTTCATCATCAGGCTCTATTTCATCTAAATACCCGTAAGGAACAGGAATAATCACATCGGGTAGTCCTGTTGAAATAACTTCAATAGGTAAATTCGTACTTTCTAGCATGCTACTTTCAATGCCAATAACTTTTGAAATTTCTTGGTATGAAAAACAATCTATTTTTTCAGGTAATTGCTGCTCCATTACTACCTTACCATTTGACTCGATGGTTACTGATAGAATTCCAGCTTTCGTACGTTGAACATAAGAGCCTTCTGTAAGAATACCCTTGTGGTACATAGTAGAAAAAGTAGCTAACGTAGCATGACCACAAAAGTCGACTTCTCCTGTTGTTGTAAAGAAAGAGACTTCAAAATCAACTTCGTCATCATAGGAAACAAAAGCCGTTTCTGAATATCCTACAGTTTGTGCAATTTTTAGCTTTTGAGCATCCGATAGTTTATCGGCATTAAAGACAACACCAGCAGGATTTCCACCTTTTCCATTTACAGTAAATGAGCTAACCAAAGTAACTTCGATATTTTTCAACTCTCTTTTCTCCCGCTTGAACAACTTGCTATATGCCACTTTAAACTTACGATAAAGCAACTTCCATTTTAAAGTAAGAAACCTCTGCTTTATAAAAACGCTCTCCGTATGGCTGCATGCCGAAACGCTGATAGAAACTTAAAGCTGATTCTCTAGCATCACACCAAAAAAACTTTACAACGGTCTTATTGAGTGAGTGAAGAATGAACTTTAGCATTTGAGAGCCAATACCTTGGCCTTGATAATCAGTTTTAGTTGCAAATTTACGAAGGCGCGCTCTATCTGATCTTATATATACTGAAGCAACACAAACAAGCTTATCATTAGCAAAGGCGCCAAAATGCATTGCGTCATTATCACCATCAACATGGCAATATTCAGGTGGCTTGTTTGGCCAAAGAACACTTTGTCGAAGAGGGATTGTTTGCTCCCAGGAAATATTGCGAATTTCCATATGTTTTACAGAGCCTCCATAGGCATATAGTGGTTGCTAAGTGGCTAAAAATGGTTGACGATAATAGCGAGGAACGAGCACAGTCAGCTGTTTGTCCCGCTTGAATTTCCTTGTTATAGCGAATTTAATCTCCACCACCATCTCCACCGGAATCGCTGCTCCCTCCAAAATTAGAACTGGAATCAGAATCCCAATCAAAGTAAAACCAAACTCCATGATCAGCGCCTCGATACATTAAAACTGCAACGATAATTGGAATTAAAGCAAAGAGAGAGTCAAATCGTTGGTATATCCAGACCCCTAAAATTGCCATTAAGATAGAGAATATTTTTTGAACCATGATTTATCTCCTTATTCAGCTAAATTAGCCTAAACTCCATTTCGCTATAACGTCCTGTTAAGGGGAGAATTGTAGTTGGCTAAAATGTGAAGCGAAACCAACCAATCACGATTTGTCGCGCTTGAACAGCTTGTTATTTGTATTTTTACAATACTTTGGATTGAATATACTTTGTTTTAAAGCAGAGATCCCAAAATGAGTTAATAAAACCAAAATTTACATTCCCAACGGAGTGGTGTGCTGCATGACACTCTGTATAACGATTTAATAATTGGCAAAATATATTACTGCCATTTAGTTTTAAGTTGGAATGTATTAGTAAGGTAAAAAAAACACCTAATATGTGAAACGCGAATATAACACTCAGATGTACTGGAAATATCAACATAAAAACGGGTGCACTCATGCCTATTAAAAATGCTTCTATTGGATGCACACTATAGGCACTCCAAGGTGTGATACGGACAGAGTAGTGATGTACAGAATGTGGCTTTCGAAATTGTTTAGTATGCAACAATCTATGAACAAAATATGAATAAGTCTCATAAAACAATGTAAAAGCTATCACTTCAATTAATAGTTGAGTGAATGATAAGGGAATAATTCCAACAAATAGTTCGCGTGCTAAAAGGCTTACTAATGAAAACATTGAGCAAGCAATAGTTCCATTTTTTATTTCACTTAATTTTTGCCCTTTCTTAAAAGGACGGTCATCAATGTATTTACCTATCCTATTATGTTGAGTTATTTTTTGAGTCAGATAAGTTATTAGATAAGAAGCAACGAAATAAACAATTAAATTAGTAACGAGAGACATTACAAAAGCAATATACCAATTTGCTTGAATCCAAAATTCAAACATCAACATAAGGTATTCTAAGATATTTGAGATACTCAAGCCTTCCTTAACACACATAACACCCTAATAATGGGCAAAAAATTGTTGGCTAAAATAAGCGACGCAGAAGCAAAAATCAACTGTTTTTAGTTCTGCTTGATTGGCTTGTTAGCTTTTTCATTTAACCCTAACTCTTTACAGGAATGAAGAACACCCAAAAAGAATAATGCTAGTAAATCAATACCTATTGTAATGTCACTAGTTATGTTATCAGCTGTAATAAATCTAAAATCAGTGTTGAGTAAACTTCCACTGAAGAATAAATCGTAATTTGAACCTACTCCAACAAGTAAACCACCTAAACCATTGTAAGTAAAAAATAACGTACCTGTATTTATGGTTAAGATTTGAAAAATTTGATTGATGTAAGATAATTCAAAACCGTAGCTTTCACGCATCAAGAGCCTATAACCAGCGAAACCATTAAAAACCGCAATGATTCCATAAACAGTTAAATCAATTGCTTCTTTTGAACCTAAAAATACATTTATAAATGCAATAGAAAAGCCAACAGCTGTTGCTATTTGAAGCCAGCTTAAAGCCTTAATTCTATTTTCAGTAGAAAAAGTAAGCTCTTCATGCTCCTGTTTTTGGAAAGACTCTATTTCTGGTTTTCTTTTTTCCATTTCCAGAATTAGTTCTTCATAATTTTCAGGATGCAAATTTTTATCTACATTATTAAGACAATCAATAAGTTCATCGATTGAATACGTCGAATAATTCATAACTCTCCGAAAAAGCTAACGCTGTTTTAAGCGGCAATAAAATAGTTGGTTAAAATAAGCGACGTAGGAGCAAAAACCAACTGTTTTTTGTCCTTTGAAATGACTTGTTATAAATCATTTTTCTGAATAGGTTTAACGCTAATTGTCTGTTTGATAAGGTCTAAAATATTTTGTTCTCCAGAGAACAAAATAAACCGGCCTTGAGTACCAGATGCCAAATAAGTATATGAATACGGTTTAAATTGTAAGTCCACTATTAATGGCTTTTTAGATGGAACGTGTCTGAACCACCCGTCACCAAACTCTTTAATATGCGGAGTAACAGATAAAAGATTACTTGACCACTTTAACGAAAATTGAAAAATATCTGGTAACTCATTCTCTGATATTACAACTTTATCAATTACTAAATCTTTATGACGCGTAACTACCGAGTATTCAAAAATCTCTTTAGCGGGAGCATATTCTACTTGGACACGTGCTGAATAATCTTGTGTTTCATCTTGAATTGCAAAAGCTGAGAAAGGTAAGTAATTAAAAGAGGCAGAATATCCCCTAATATCCAACATTAATTTCACATTACAGTTTTCTGTACAATGTGGAATATAAGAATTAAATGACAACTGATTCGCAGGAGCTTCGAACGGAACGGGAATTAAGATATTTTGTGGATCTGGGTTCTGTGCAGTTTTACTAGTTGTGTTACATGCACTAATCAGAACAATTAATATCCCTATTATAGAATTACGCACTAAACCTTCCTTGTTGATTTTCTTGTTAAGTTTGTTCTGACTTAGAGTCATAAGTAAACCAATATTTATATATAAACCAGCTATTGGATATAGATAAGTAACATTGCCCCTCAAAGGAGCTTGCAATGACTTCAGAATTACAAGTTTGGAGTTTTGGCTTTTGACCATATGAATAATCTATTGTAACGGTTTTAACTTTTGACAGTGATTCGTTAATAGAAATTATTTCTTTATACCCTGAAAGCAACCAATTTCCTTGTTTATTTTTAGAGGTCAACAATGAATGATAACCATAACTTTCAGCCTTACTTACAAATGTATCCAGCTCTGGAGTTTTATCCCAGACAATGCCATTTTCAGTGCGAACACCCGCATTAAACTCTATATTTTTCATCCAGAATATATTCGTATATTCAGAGTTATCTAAAATTGAAAATAAAGTTTCAATTTTAGATTTGTTGAAAGCTAAACTAACTTTTAGTTTAAAGTCACTATTTGGTAACTGCTTAATAATTAAATTAGCATTTAGGCAAGCAATTGTGATGATAACAATAAATATCAGAAATTTAGTCATAAAACCTAACCAACTGTTAAAAGTCCTGCTTGAATGGCTTGTTATATGCTGATTACTCGACAATTTTTGCGTTTGCACGTGCTTGTTGTAGCGAGGCTAAAAACTCATGAATGTTACAATTATCCGGAATATCTATACTAACTTCGCCATCTATTAGTAATTTATCAGTATATGTTCTGGACTCTTTTAAACCTAAACATAAATGGAGCTTGATTGCTTTAGTCATTCCTACTTTATTCAAACATTCACTTCCTGAGATATAGATATGAGGCATCATAGTTCCAAAAGCATATAACGCCTTACTAAGAGGAAAATAACAGTTGGTTAAAATAAGCGACGAAGGAGCAAAAACCAACTGTTATTTGTCCTTTTGAGTAACTTGTTATGTGCAAATACTAATAAAGCCTGCAATTTGATTTTGGCAAGTTTTGAACAGCTTCAATGGCGTACACAAAATTTGATAATTGAGCTTCATCATCTCGTAGAGGTGAAAAACAAGTTGTTTTGATTTCACCTTTACTGTCACCATATTTAATTTCATATGAGTAACTGCTAACACATATTTTTTCTAGATCAATTAAACCAGCATTGCCATCGCGTATGTCTTGTTTGGCTAAGCGAAAAAGTTGTTGCCTTTCACTTTTTGTAAAGGGTAAAACAACGTCTATATTCTCTTGCTTTTCGAGGCAAAGTGAGCGTTTAAAAACGCTTTTACGAGAATCGAAAGAATCGCTTCCAACTCTGAATGATGCGAATTCAGCGTTACCGGTTAACGAACAAGAACCTAATAAAAGAGTTAACAAAAGTAGAATTATTCTCACAGCTATCCTTTGCACATAACGCCCATTTAAGGGGCTGATAATTGTTTGCTAAAATGTGTAGCGAAGCGAAACCGAGCAAACTGTTAGCAGTCCCGCTTTAAATTCTTGTTATGTTTCGCTACCACAAGAACTTGTTTTTTAACTCTTTAGTTGGAACCATACAAGCTTCTGTTTTACCAAAAATACTATACCTATTTCTCGCAAATAAACGATAAAAATAATCACGAATTGGTCTAGGTAGTATTTTGAACACTTTAAATAGATGCCAAGCACCACCTAGATCTTGCGCGATTTCAATTGCAGCATTTGTACGGTAGAAACATTTACCGTTTTTAATAAGAAGAAATGTATCAAAACCTACTTTTTCTACGTTGTAATCTGCAATTAATTTTTGAGCAGCTGGACTTTGCATTGGTGCAAAAACAAACCTATTTGAGTGGTCACGCTTTATAATAAAATTGACTGAGCTGTTACAAAAATTACAAACTCCATCAAAAATAATAACGTGATGATTACTCATGATTCTCCAGAAACATAACGCCCCATTAAGAGGCAAATAATAGTTGGCTAAAATAGAGAGCGAAGCGAACAAAGCCAACTGTTATTTGTGATCTTCCCCCGATAAAACGGACACATTTATTTTTACGCTGCCAGGGCTTCGTA
>OJET01000048.1_pt1 | contig 27823 bp, 22 predicted proteins | sample 1593941 | NCBI WGS metagenome assembly OJET01 (sample SAMN05416869, study PRJEB24817) | seawater metagenome | isolation source: Sea water | place: Canada:Atlantic | collected 2013-11 | reverse complement strand
TATGAAGCCCTGGCAGCGTAAAATAAAATGTGTCCGTTTTATCGGGGGTAGATCATAGAATACAGTTGGCTGTGTTTCGTTCCTCAACAATTTTAGCCAACTAAATTTTGCCTATTAACGAGGGGGTTAGGTGTCTGTAATGATTAAGCGTATATTCGGTATTTTTTTGCTCTCGCTATATGTTATTTCTATACCTGTAGATGCAAGTAAAGCTCTTATAAACAAGGAAGCAATAATGAGCAACCAACATAAAGCGTTAGAAGCAATTAAAAAGTCTCTTGGAACTGAAATTGGTGAGTATGGAATCGATCTTTTTGTTTCACATCACCTTGAGGAATTGCCTTCGAGTTATTGGTTAAAACACTTCAATATAACAATTCCATCATCGGAGCAGGTTATTAGTTTACTTAAACTACGAGAAAAATGGGAGGGTGAAGAAACTTACGACTTTACATTACCAGGAGAAGTTACCGATTATGTGATTAGTGTGTCTTTTGATGATGAAGGAAACATTGAAGACATTGTTATGGAGAGCTGAGTTTAACACCTAACAAAAAAGTAACACTAGAGTAGTTTACATGCTCTGCATTTTGCAACTGTGCGGAGTTCGGAGTTCGGAGTAATTTGTCGAGCATAAAACGGTTATAAAAAAACGGTAAAGCATCCCATTACCGTTTTTAAATTTCGTACAAGTTGCTCATGCGCTTAACTTATACGAACTTGTTTTGCTTAGATTTGTTTAGTTTAGCTTAGTTACGACACTTATATACGTTACCTGACAACGTCACATTGGTTTGTTGGCTGCCACCGCCAAAGTCATCATTGTAACTGCCTGTTTGCCCTGCTCTCTGCGTTAAAATATAAACAGTATCGCCACCAAGGCTCATCGCTTTATTTTTAATGTCGTTACGAGCACCAGTTTCTAAATCAGCGTTTGAGGTAAATGCCCCTGTAAAGAAGTCACCTTGACTGCCAGTTACATCACCTAAGAAAGTACATTCATTTCCTGGTTCATTATGCGTTAAACGCACACCATTGGCTTGGGGTTGCACAGCGACAGAAGAACACGCAGCTAGTGTTGTTACCATGATAATGGCGAATAAAGTTTTCATTTCGTTTCCTGTTATTAAGTAAATCAATTGAGGCCATTGTAAGCTGCTAACAATTTATTAATATTTACAAAGTGTGGCAATAATGTAAGCGAGGCTTACAATGCATGATCAAAAAATTACAATTGGGCAGGCACAATTTCAAACAATAACAATCGAGAATAATCGTATTTCACATATTAAAAATACGTTACACTTATCAGCGAAAAATCATTGTAATATCAAGGTTAATTTCAAAAGTGATTGTAAAAACACGACAAACTCAATCAAGTTTCCTCTCTCTTTTTTATCGCATTCAATGGACTTCATAACATGAAAGATCTCACTCAAGGCTCGATTCCCAAACACTTAGTTTCTATGGCAATGCCAATGATGGTAGGCATGTTTGTACAAACACTTTATTTTCTGGTCGATCTTTATTTTGTCGGTAAATTAGGCGCAAGTGCGCTCGCAGGTTTGAGTTTGGCTGGCAATGCGATGTTTTTAATTTTTGCCTTAACTCAAATTATTAATGTTGGTACCGCCACACTTATTTCTCATGCTGTTGGGGCAAAGGAAAGGGACAGCGCCAACAATACGTTTAATCAATCCATGATGCTTTCAAGTGTTATCGGTGTTGTGGTGTGTGTTATCGGATATTTAGGCGCTGAAAGTTATCTAAATACTATATCTCAAGACCCTGAAACCGTTGTTATGGGCTTGGCTTATTTACATTGGTTTATTCCGTGTATGGCATTGCAATTTCTTATGGTTTCAATCAGTGCAGCTTTACGTGGAACTGGAATTGTTAAACCGACCATGATCATCCAAATGTTGTCAATTTTGGTTAACATAGTCCTTTCACCAATATTAATTGCAGGCTGGGGAACTGGTATTGCAATGGGCATTGCTGGCGCTGGCTTGGCAAGTTCTATTTCAGTTGTCGTTGCCGTTTTTCTTCTGGCTTATTACTTTAAAACAACAGAAAAGTACGTCAGTGTTAATTTTTCACTTTGGCGTTTCGACAAGCAATGTATTAAAAAGCTACTTGGCATTGGCCTACCCGCTGGCGGCGAGTTCTTTTTAATGTTTGCTTACATGGCAACAATTTACTGGCTGATTCAACAATTTGGCGCTAACGCTCAAGCAGCATTTGGCTTAGGCTCTAGGGTCATGCAGTCGTTATTCTTGCCTGCAATGGCAATCGCCTTTGCAGCCCCGGCCATTGCAGGGCAAAACTTTGGCGCAAAAAATTATAGTCGCGTAAAAGAAACGTTTACCTGGTCAGCTATTTTAACCTGTTCGTTGATGGCGATACTGACTTTGGTTTGTTTATGGCAAGCTGAATTTTTATTGCAAGGATTTACTAGTGATAAGCAGGTCATTTTAATTAGTGCGGCATTTTTACAAATTATCTGTTGGAACTTTATTCCCTCAGGGTTAATTTTTACCTGTTCAGGTATGTTTCAATCATTGGGCAATACTTGGCCAGCCTTAATAAGTACCGCAACACGATTTATTTCTTTTATATTACCTGCATTGTGGCTATCAAAACAAAGCAACTTTCAAATTGAGCATATTTGGTATCTTTCAGTAGCAACTGTTTGCCTGCAAGCGGCGATAAGCTTTTATTTATTACGTGGTGAATTCAAAAAACGTCTGCCTAACGAGTTAGCTAAATCAGCTCCGTCAAAAGCATTCTGATCAATTATTTTATTTACAATAACTTATTAAAACATTTCCTTTTTAACTGTCCAATTGAGAAATTGGACAGTTTAGCCATATTTTAACGTTTTCATCTGCCCTATTATTGTCAGCATCAAAAGTGACTAAACAGGTGATTATCATATGTTAAATTTTATTAATAAAGTTGGTTTGTCGGCTTCTTTAATCGTCCTTAGCACTTTTAGTAATGCCACTTTAATCACTAATGGCAGCTTCGAACACCTAGAGTTTGCAGATAACTCTCAATCGACTGGTGTTGTTCACGGTACTAATTTACAAGCATACGAAAATAGAAATAGTGCTTGGGATGTTTTTTATGACCTTCCAGGATGGGTAACAAGCTACGGTAATGGTATAGAGTTACAAAAGAATGTTGTTACTGGTTCACAAAACGGCTTACAGCATGTTGAATTAGACTCTCATCAGCATGGTTCGTCAAATGCGGTGATGACCCAGACTCTTGACTCGTTAACCATTGGCTCTAATTATTTATTGCAGTTTTACTACAAGCCACGTACCAACAAGGTAAATGATAACGGTATTAATGTATTTTGGTATGACTCAGCATTTGATTTTGATATCAATATGCAAGCTGACTTTAGTACTGACAGTATGCGAAAGCAAACACCAAGTTGGGCATTGCAATCAGTTATGTTCACGGCACAGGCAGAGTCAATGTCACTTAGCTTTGGTGCCTTTGGTCAACAAAACACCTTAGGTGGTTTGGTAGATAATGTATCGTTAAATCAGGTAAATTTAAAACCAGCAACAGTACCAGAGCCTTCAATGCTTGTATTGTTTGTTATCGGCTTAGGGTTTATCGCGGCACGCCAACGTAAGTGGGTGCACTAAATAAGTTTCTTTATGTCTTTCTCGGCTAATAGCCAGCCCCCAAGTTTGCTTGCGGCCGAGGAAGTACATATCAATTAACTCAACGTAGAATGCACGTTACGATACTGTTGATAACAGCTCTTTTAACTCGCTAAAATCATTAATATTTAACAACTTCGCTTTTTGCTCCAAAGCACTATAATCATCATGGTCTGTTGCGGCTATGTATAAACAAGACAACATAAACAAAATCAATTCGTTATGCTCATTGCTCTTAATTTGCAGCTGACTCACTTTCTCTATATGGTTCAATTGCTTAACGACGTTTGCATCAATATGCCATAGCGACAGCATTAATGACGAAGCAGAGAAAATACTGATCCCCATCGCCTCTTTAATGTGATGATTTAACGAGCGTAAATCATCAATGCCAATCAAAGAATGCAACATAAGCTCATGTTTGTATGTTTCTTTATGACTAAGTAAAAATATACCGAGTAATGAAAAAACTAATATTTGCTCTGTAAGGGCAATATCAAAATCCACCGGCCTTTTTAATAGTTTACGTAATCGTTGAAAAAACTTTGGTGCCATCAGAAAAGCTTGACTGTATTGCTCAATAATTTTTTGATCAACATTGTCTTTTAAAGCATCTTTCATGGCATAAATAATGGCAAAATTAACCACAGTGCCAACACCTAAATTACGGCTTATCGCCTCTTGTAAGTTTTTAGGCGTTTTCCCGTATATTGCTTTACTCGCTTGCCCCATTAATCGACCAGAAAAAATAGCATCTTTTCCAACAATTTCAATAACACGTTGCAAGTCCAAACTGCCCTTATCTTTTTCTTCAAGTAGCTGTTGGCAACTATCAGACATTGGAGGGATATTTTGCGCAATTTCGGTTAGTTTCAAAAAGCTGCTTTGTGCACTATTAACAAGCGACAACTCTCTAAATTGTGAAGGCGTGGTACCAAAACGTTGACGAAAAGCACGCTCAAAAGTTGCCCTTTCTGAGTAGCCTAGCTTAAAAGATAATTCATCAATATTAGCCTGTTTTTCTAATAAGGCTTGTACGCTTAGCTCATTTAAAAACTTATTTTGAATAAGCTTGTAACTGGTTTCTTCTTGTGCAAGTTTTCGTCGAAAAGACGTCATGCTCATGGCAAGTGTTTTTGCACATTGCTCAATCGTTAATGACGCCGGCACGTCACTTTGAGAAAGCTGTGTATTTACAGCTTCTGTTAGTGGTAAAGAAAACTTGATAGTTGCCATTTTTAACTCTTAAATTTATAAAATAAGAACTCAACGCTCTCAATAAAAAAAGCCTGCATTAGCAGGCTTTAATAATTACTTAATCCAGTACATCATTCTTTGTGTGGATAGCATCAATTCTAATCCTAGTCCTGCAACATTTCTCGCCTTAAGCCCTTGGCGAGTTGGTTGTCCGACTAAATCTGGGCTGCCCCAAATAATTTTTCCTGTAGATGTTAATTTTTTAATCGTGTACGAATTCGTATTATCCCAAGAAGAGTCTTGGCCAATTTTGGCTGAGGCCAAAATATTTTGCTCTTGTGCTTTTGAAGGATCAACAACCACGCTCTCAAAATTTTGTGATAAGTCACTACGTAGTACTTCGACAAGTGTAGAGTCTTCAATTTCAAAAATCACAAATTGTTGTTTCGAATAATGCGCTTCACCTGCCAAACATAATAGCTCCGTATCGGCGTCAGTATCGTAATTAATCAACAATATTTGTGTACATGACTGTTCGACAAATGACTGCTCTGAAAACACTGAAGCATTAGCCGTTAATAACGACAGTTTGTCTCCAGCTGCCACAATTACAGACGGTTTATTATCAACGCGTAATGGTGCTATATCAGTGATCCAATGATCAAAAGTATAACTGGCGATAATAGTTTGGTTTTGCACATCTATCGCCCTAACTACGCGGCCATCGGCAAATATTGCGTCTTCAAAGGTGTCTGCGTTTATATCGTTTGCTTTAATAACGCCAATGGTTGAGTCTCCACCACTCGCCGAGTACTGCCATTGTATAACGTTATCATGTAGTTGCATTACAGCAAATGACCCAGTATATAGTGAGGTATTAGGCAAAAATATGTCGCCAAAGCCATCATTGTTATAATCTGTTGTCACTGCAAACGAACTATTATCCCAGTTTGATGATATTTCCGCGCTAACATCAAAACTACCGGTACTATCCATTGTTATAACTCGACTGCCGTCATAACCACTACCAGAGCTAGGAATATAAAACACTGCTTCTTCTTCTGAGCCGGAAACCTTCGCCCAACCCGCGCTACTGTAACTATCAAGTTGAACACTTGTTGAATTTTCTTTAATTGAAGCGGTATAACCAGCGACGTCTGCAGTGATAAATCCATCTTCACCTGAAGAACTTGTTCCTGTTCCCCAATGAATTTCTAATTTGCCATCGTTATCTGAATCCCCCGTTGTTAAAGAGCTTGAACCATGACCTTGCATGTCAACACTCCATAACGACGTAAGCTTGTTATCAATTAACTTATACGCGGTGATCTCGCCCCATTGACAATCCCCCACTAAGAACTCATCTTTACCATCACTGTCAACATCGTCACTGTGTAATGTGCAGGTATTAAAGTTATCTAGGCTATCAAGTTGCGACTTATTAGCAGCCGAATAGATAGCAATAGTGCCCCATCTATTCGCACCTGCAATTTCATTAACACCGTCACCATTATAGTCACCTGAAGTAATGCTAGTATCGCCAAATTGATTACTGCTGATCCACTGATTAGCCCATGTTGAAGCATCATAAACTAAGCCATTATTTGAAATTAGCTCAAGACTTTCATCATTATCAACATCAGAAAAAATAACTTGCTTTGCATCACCTAAGTTCGTCGTAAAGTGAGTTTCAGTTGGTTCATCCATCGAAAAAACAGTAACTTCTACATCACTACTATGTTGATTAGATGAATGAAGGTAGGCTATTTCTGGTATACCGTCACTATCAATGTCGGTCACCGTTGCAAATAATATGTAGTCAGTTGTTGATAGCAATAATGTGTCTAAATTATTTAAACCATTAATCACACTCATGCCTTTTTCTGTAACGACTATAATTTCGTCAGCGTTATCATCATCTGTATTCGTCGATAATACCTGAATAATTCTTCCGTCTGCTTTTGGCTTAAACGGATATGCCCACTGTTGTTGGTATTTGCCATCTTGAAACTCAAGCAAGAACACACTTGCAACACCATCAGTTGATAAAACTTCATTTTCTCCATCACCATCAAAATCACCAACCGACATTGATTTATCACCGCTAGGCACTTCAATTCCAGAGCGCGCAATAGGAAATGCTTTGCTTGACTCAACCTTGACTTCAACACTGACTTCATCACTAATAACGCCGTCAGCATCTGCCATACCAAAATTAAAAACATACATTTGGTATGGAAACAGTAAATCGTTTGGAGCAAGCCAATTCACGAGCCCATTTTCATCAATGGTTGAACCATCTGGGCCAGATATTAGCGTACCATTTTGCCCAACTGACTGGGTGTCGGGATCTGAAATTTGTACAGTAAATTGAACTATGTCTCCGGCATTTACACCATCAGGTAAGTTAGATACTTCGATTTGAAGTGGTGCATCTTGTAGTTCAATTACTCTCGGCTGACTTTCAGTAACATTGGCTCCATCAGAAACTAACATTGATACTTTAAGGTCATCTTCATAAACGGCTATGTAAGGCGGTAAAATATTCGTTGTTTGTCCATTGATAACCTCACCATTAAGGTACCAACGATATGAAACTTCTAAATCTTCATAAGGTGTGTCTGGGTCACTGTAGTAACCTTCATAGACTTCTATCGGCGTAGTGGTATCAATTTTATCACTATAATTAAGCCCTGGCCGAGATGCTGTAGGAGGTAAAGATAGCTCTGCGAGTGCAACTAAATTTTTGCCGTAAGCTTGACCATATAGCAATTCATCTGCGTTCACGAAGTAAACACCCACATCGTACTGTTGATCACCGGTACTGTCTTCAACATAGCGAATGTACGGAGACTCAAACTCAAAGGCAGCTTTATTACTGCCGCTTAACAGTATACGACCCGAATCAGTGTATGGAGGTAAATATTCCATATTTTCAATTTCAATAGCGATCTTACCGTGTTCGCGAAAGAATAAATCACCGGTGAGTTCGATATTTGACTGATCATTTTCATAGGTATAGGCTAATTCAGCCTCTAATAGCACTTGTTCTATATTATTTGTCGTGAACAATAAGTGTTGTTTATTTCGGTATGATGAGTCTCCAGCGTTATTCCTCATGGAAACTATATTTGAATACCCAGTTAGCTTTATTGCATCTTTTTCAGTCTGCCAGCTTAAATTATCAAAGTAGTAAGTTATTTCTGACGATGTTTCAGTTACTTTAGTGATATTAATTGCAGCGCTGCCTGTTATGGCGTTTTCATAGTACCCTTGTCGACAGCCATCATAACTTAATGATATGTTACCCTCAAAATTTGAGTTTAGCTGGCCCTTATAGGTAACCTTACCTTCATATTCACAAAGAAATTCGGTGTTAAGGGCGCCATTTGCATCGACACTACCACGAAAATCAATGTCACCAATTTCGGGAATTTCACTTGAAGAATCATCAAACAACGAAATAAAGGCTTTTTGTGCTAATACAACATCAATAGTAGCATCAGTTGTGAGTCCACTATATCGAGTATCAACAAGTTTTGTCGCCTCAGTATTCAGCTCAGATACACTATAATCTTTTGCATTAGCAATAATGTTTGACGGTGTCGGTGTTGGTTGTATTGGTGTTGTGCCACTATCGCTCGACGAAGATCCGCCTCCACATGCGCTAAGTAACAACGATACGTAAACAGCCATGGCTGGCCGAGTTATAAAAACCATAATTCATCCCTAAACTTAAGATTTTAAATTAAAAAAACATTTAATTTATTATGGCGGTATTAGACCTAAACTCGATTGATAAGTCAAAGTTTTAAAGCCTTTTCCCTTATGCTTTTCAGCAATATTATTTATTGAAATGGTTAAATATTATCGTAGTTGTAATGACAAATGAGAGAACACATTAAACAGTGTCTGTTAAGTAAATAACAACGCTTGGCTTAACACTAAAAAAACCAAACGTTACCTACCATTTGTTAAGGCCTACAAACATAAATCACCTGAATTTTCGATGAAAATATGTCGTATTATTCATCTATTACTTTCAACTGACATTGCTGATCACCGTAATAGTTATTCTCATAGTTACATTCCACTAATTGCTGACGGCTGTTATTTGAATGGCTATTTTTTTCATTGTCTAAATGTAATACCGCTTTAATGCTTTCAATGATGTGATTCATAATTTTGACCTCTTTGATTACCAGTAAATCTATAATGGCTTACTCAACTAATTCAGTAAATTTAATAAAATCAATAAAGTCATTCTAAAAAACAGATAGTTCATAAACAATTTAAGCCGAACAATTAAAGTATCAATGGCTAACAGCACTTAATTGCTAATTGCTCACTAAATATGTCACGTAATAGCGTTAATTCATTGGTTCTCACGTAATTAGGACGAATAATTAAAGATATTGTGCGATGCGGGCCGGGTTCATTTAAATGAATAGCCCTAATTTCAGACTCATTATAAATTAACTGGTCTAATGCCATTTGAGGTACTAATGTTGTTCCTAGTTTGCCTGCCACCATTTGAATTAAGGTGTGCAAACTTGCTGAGTCGAAATCAGAATCTTGTTTATCACTTTGTAAACTACAAGCCGCCAAAGCATGGTCCTTTAAGCAATGACCATCTTTTAATAACATCAGTTTTTCAATTTCTAGCTCTTCACTGGTGATTTCTTTTAGCTGGCTTGGACATTCATCTTTATGGCTGACCCAATAGAAATCCTCTTGCCAAAAATCAAAACTCATTAAGCCTTCTATTGTGTATGGCAAGGCTAAAATCGCGGCATCAATATCGCCATTTCTCACCATATCAACCAGCACATGTGACTGTTCTTCAATTATCTTTAATTTAAAGTTTGGTTGCTGACGCCTTACCTCAGGTAACACTTTAGGTAAAAGATATGGACCAATTGTAGGAATAACGCCAATGGTCATGGCATTAATAAACGGCTGCTTATTTGCCTGTGATATTTGCACAAGTTCATCTAATTCTAGTTTTACGGTTTTTGCTTTATTTAAAATTAGCTGACCATTACTGGTAACTAATACTTGTTTGTTATTGCGCTCAAAAATGGTAGTGCCTAGTTGTTTTTCCAACTCGATAATGGCGGTACTTAATGCTGATTGCGAAACATTGCAAGCATCTGCTGCTTTTTTAAAATGTAATGTTTTTTCAACTGCCAAGGCATAGTGTAATTGTTTTAATGAGATCATAATTATCCGTATTAGCACTTACAAAGAAGCACTGTTAATAGTTATTACTGAACATAAACCTCAGTTTAATCAATTTGTTGAATTATACTAGCCCATACGCACGGGACAGTCCCACCCTATGGTCTTTGTTGTTCAAAATAATGTATAACAATTTGATTTAAAAAGAATAAAAGACATCATAAAAAAACAGAACACTATCTTCTAATCAATCAATCAATGATAAATAATTATTTTATCAATTCTAAGCTTCAATCTCTAAGGAATTACAGCTAGCTGATATTAGGTGTAATTGAATAGCCTTGATACATTATTTTGTACCGTCTACATATAGATTTCAGAGCTATTAATTAATAACAAACTAATTTAGCTCGGAAAGATCAGTTTCTCCGCTTAGTTCAGTTAGATCATTTAGTTTCGCTTGATTATTAAGGCTATTAAAAAACACTTTAATTGCTTTAACCTCTTGTTCATTCAGTTTAATGCCTAGTTGATGCCATCCTGTATCTATAATGGCTTGCTCTATAGTTGCCGCTGCACCGTCATGAAAATAAGGCGCGGTGTTTAATATGTTTCGTAGCGAAGGCACTTTAAAAAAATAATTATCAGCAGGGTTTCCTGTTACTTGCGCTTTACCTTTATCGACTTTATTTGGATATGGATGCACTAGGCCCATTTTCATAAAAAGCTGACCACCCATTACAGGGCCATTGTGACAAGCGACACAGCCTTTTTCGATAAAGACCAATAAGCCTGCTTTTTCACTTTCATTTATCGCGTTTTTATTACCGGATAAGTAATCATCAAATCGGTCTTTTGATATTAGTGTTCTCTGAAATGCAGCCAGTGCTTGTGACACATTTTCGATGTTTATTGGCGATACTTGATTTGGAAAAACCCCTTCAAAATCAATTAAATACCCTTCCAGATTAAGGCGTCTAACGACCTGACTTTCAGAGCTCATTGCCATTTCTTTTACATTGAAAATAGGGAATTTAGCTTGTTGTGCTAATGTTTTGGCTCGTCCGTCCCAAAACTGAGCAACATGTAAACCCGCATTCCATGTCGAAGGCGCATTTCGCTCACCTAAGTTTCCCAAGGCACCTATTGATACTCTTAAATGGTCGATGCCTGAGGCACCATTAATGATGTTATGACAGCTATTACATGACTGAGTATGATTTACCGATAATGCTGTTTCAAAATATAATTTTTTACCTAAGCTAATTAACTCTAATGTGTCTTTTTCAGCTTCTTGCATAGTACGAGGAAGGGGTTCGAAGAAGGAAAGCGCTGCTTCGTGTGTTGATGGCTTTGCATAAGCCTGGTTAAAACTCAGAAAGTAAATAAGTAGTAGTGCTGATAAATAATAATGTTTATTCATAAGTTAACTTCAGTAGTTGTTTGAGCCATCACAGGTAATGGCAATAAAAATACGATGAGATCGTCAGGTATTTAGAAAGCTATTTTGCAGTAGCGCTAAACGTTAGGTTAATATTCAATGGAATCGTATCTGAAATACTAATTCCACCAACAGTGGCAGCTAGATTTATAAGATTTTCTGTTGGGATACCAAAGTCACTTGCTTTAACAATTATCGGTTTATATGAATTAACGCTCAGCAAACCTGCTGATTTATGAATAATCACTGATATTTCAAAGCTTTTTATCTGCCCATAAAAATCAACATCAGCCTTTATGTTTGTTTTCGTCACCGGCTCTACGATTGATTCCATATCAAAATATCCCTTAACTTTTACTAACGGATATAGATTTGTTTTTAAAAAAATGTCATTAATTCTACTATTTCTGATAGGTATGCTTGTTTTTATATGCTTAAAATTGATAGCTAAATTAAACTTATTATTTGAGTATTCTCCTTGTATATTGTCGACTACAGCGGGTTCAACAACGTATTGTTTTTTTATGGTCGCAAAACTAACACTTGATAGTTCAGGAATTATTGTTAGTTTTTCAGTAGCGAAGACGCTTCCAGATAATAGAATAAGCAGTAATAGTGATTTTTTTATCATAATGACCTTCTTTTTAGATTAAGCTTGTTAGCTTCTTACTGAGGAGTAATTCACAAGATGCTTCAAAAGATAATAGGTGAAGTAGATGAAATCGTTAGCACGACTATTTGACGTACTAACGATAATTAATGACTATTTTAAGTCAAAGCGATCTAATTGCATGACTTTCACCCATGCGTTAACAAAGTCATTGACAAACTTTTTGTCTGCATCAGCTGACGCATAGACTTCCGCAACGGCTCTTAATTCAGAGCTAGAGCCAAAAATCAAATCAACCGGTGTTGCTTGCCATTTTTCTTTACCAGAAGTTCGGTCATGTCCAATATAAACTCCCTCTTTAGACTCATTTTTAGTCCATACGGTAGACATATCTAATAAGTTGACAAAGAAATCATTGGTTAACACACCGGGTTGGTTAGTAAAAACACCATAAGATGAACCATCGAAGTTCGCATCAAGCGCTCGCATACCACCAACAAGTACGGTCATTTCAGGTACATTTAGACTCAGCATATTCGCTTTATCGATAAGCATTTCTGCTGGAGACATGTAACTGTTTTCATTAAAGTAATTACGGAAACCGTCAGCGTTTGGCTTTAAGTAATTGAATGATTTAACACTGGTTTGTGCTTGCGTTGCATCAGCACGACCCGGTACAAAAGGCACCTCAATTTTGTGACCGGCTTTTTTAGCTGAATTTTCTATTGCCGCTGCGCCACCTAATACAATTAAGTCAGCTAAAGACACTTGTCTTTTTGACGACTTTTTGTTGTATGTCGTTTGAATAGACTCAAGCTTATTCAACACTTCACTTAATGCTTTAGGGTTGTTTACCGCCCAACTTTTTTGAGGCTCAAGATTAATACGAGCACCATTGGCACCACCGCGCATATCTGTTACACGATGGCTAGAAGCTGAGGCCCATGCCGTTCTAATCAATTCTGCATTGCTTAAACCTGAGTTAAGTATTTGTTTTTTAAGTTTTGCGATATCTTTACTTGTGATCGATTTGTAATCAACAGCAGATATAGGGTCTTGCCATGTCAGTACTTCGCTTGGCACTTCTGCACCAAGATATCTTGCACGAGGTCCCATGTCTCGATGGGTTAATTTAAACCAAGCTTTAGCAAACGATTTTTCATATTCACTTGGGTCTGCTCTGAATCGTTCAACAATTTTACGAAATTTAGGATCTTCTTTTAAGGCAATATCGGTAGTAAACATCATAGGCGCATTGCGTTTATTTGGAATATGCGCGTCAGGCACTAAATTAGCTGCGGCTTTACTATCAGGTTTCCATTGAATAGCACCTGCTGGACTCTTAGTTTTCACCCAGTTGAAGTTCATTAAGTTATCAAGATAATTTGTTGACCATTGCGTTGGAGTAACGGTCCAAGCACCTTCTAAACCACTACCTGTAGCGTCTGCGCCAACACCGCTGCCACATTTGTTTTTCCAGCCTAAACCCTTCTCTTCAATAGCAGCTACGGCTGGTTCTGCACCAATACACTTATCTGGTTTTTTCGCACCATGTGCTTTACCAAACGTATGGCCACCGGCACTTAATGCAACTATTTCTTCATCATTCATTGCCATACGGCCAAAAGACATTCGAATATCTTTCGCGGCTAAGAGTGGATCAGGGTTACCGTGTGGGCCTACCGGGTTAACATAAATCAAGCCCATTTCTACTGCGGCAAGAGGCCCTTTTAATTTGCCTTTTTTATCTCTTCGTTCGTCCGTTAGCATAGCTTTTTCTGAGCCCCAGTAGACTAAGTCGGGCTCCCAATCATCAGTTCGTCCACCTGCAAAACCAAAGGTTTTAAAGCCCATTGATTCAAGTGCCACATTACCCGAAAGTACCATTAAATCAGCCCATGAAATTTGACGGCCATACTTTTGTTTTACCGGCCAAAGTAATCGGCGAGCTTTGTCTAAGTTCACATTGTCTGGCCAGCTATTTAGTGGGTCGAAACGTTGTTGACCACCTGATGCGCCGCCGCGACCATCATGTACACGATAAACCCCAGCACTATGCCAAGCCATACGGATCATTAAAGGACCATAGTGTCCCCAATCAGCAGGCCACCAAGTTTTAGAGTCAGTCAATGTTGTTTGAATGTCTTTTTTGAGCTGTGTTAAATCAAGCTTGGCGAACTCTTCAGCATAATTAAATTGTTCACCGTAAGGATTAGACTCCACGCCATGCTGACGTAATGGACTCAGGTTTAATTGTTCTGGCCACCAAAATTGATTGGTTTTCGCGCCATTTTCAGCCAGTGCTGTAGAAGACATCGCCATTGTAGAAATGGCAACTGAAATTGCTATTGCCATTGGAAGTGATTTTTTTAACATTATTAATTCCCCATGTTTTTAAAAGTTGCTTTTAAATAACTGAAATAAAGTATGGAACTAAAGATGTATTTTCTAAAATTGATTAACTTGAAGATAACGTTCTATTTTTTTTATGATGTTGGTTTAGTTTTTGATCTAGCGCTGAACTACGCGCTATAGCTGAAGTTTATGCCTCAAATGATGCTGATAATAAGTTCACTACTGACTTTGTAAATGCTTGGGTGAAGGTAATGCAGTTAGATCGCTTTGATTTAAAGTAAGCTAATAACCACTAAAATAGTTAACATTTATTGGACATGTTAACTATTTGTTAACACAACAATTGAGCATAGTTAAAAGAAAGCACTAAAAATTTAAAATAAAATTAAACTTGTCGGAACTTTCTTTTAAATTGATACTCATACTATATGAGAGGCTTTATTTCCCTTAGTGTTTCATGTTTTTATAATGCGTTTACTGATTAGGTAAACGCTTTTTTTTGCCTGTTTTTTAGCTTTACAGGATGATTAACGTCTAAATTCAATTACCAATGCATAGGGTCAATGGTGTAATACTGAGTCAACTGACGGTATAGCTTAGGATATTCATGAGATAATTGTTGTGATTGCTCAAAGAATACCTCACTGGCAACAGCAAAGAATTCTGCGGGATTCGTTGCGCCATAATAATCGAATAACGACGGCGCCCCCACTCTAGCTTGCTCTTGTAGTAAGGCAAATTGTGCTAAAAAAACTTCCGACCAACATTGGTAACTTTGCTGAGCATCTAAAATTGGCGCGCCATTAGCTGGGCCGTTTTCTTGATCAAGCTGATGAGCAAACTCATGAATAACAACATTGCGACCATCATCAGGAATTTGTGCGCCATCAAGTGTATCTTGCCATGATAAAACCACTTTACCGAAATCCCACGACTCCCCCGCTAGCACCACTTTTTGGGTAAACTGAACTCCATCAGCATTTCGTGTTTGTTGTTGTTTTACGAATGCACTTGGGTAAACCAGTATCGTACGCAATTTAGGGTAATAGTTTGTTTTTCGATTTAGCAATAATAAACATGCTTGCGCCGCGATGGTTATTCTAATTTCGTCTGTGATCACCACGCCATTGCAACCAACAAACTCTTTTTCTGCTAAGAATACTTGAATATGTTGCTTTAATTGCAATTGCAAATCAGCAGGCATTTGTTTGAAGTATGGCATTCTTTGTTGAATGATTTTGCGCCATGCTTTTTTAAACGGTTTACGTTTTATCAACGAACGTTTGTATTCACGCCAGTACGGTTTTCCGGCTAAATAGCCAATAAGTAGCAAACCAATAAACAGTGGTAAAACATAAGACAACATAATGCACTTAATTCGATGAAGTTTATTATTAGGTTGGTATTGGTTGATGAAATATCAAGGTTAACGAATCCTCTCGTGTGGACCTTCAACTAAAGTACTACTCCTTCGTCAAAGACACTGTTGCTGATTATTCGAATTAGAATATCAATTATTTCACTGAAGAATAGGCAAAGATATTGAAGTTGAAGATGTTTTTTATATCGAGATAAAAATGCCTATAGTAATGTATTTTAGTGGATTCAGTTTTTACAATAAATAACATTTTATGCACTGTTACACATTTAGCTTAAAAAGAAAGTATTGTTATAACTTTATTTACTGATAGAGTTCTATTAGAAACGGTGTTTTTTAGTGATAAAGTTTTTAGTGATAAAGTAAGTATTAAAATAAAGCCTAGGTTGTTATGCTTATTCCCTCGAAATAAGATAAACTCTAAAGAAATAAAAGAATTGATAACATTTGAGAATTTTTCTCATTTACTTTTTATCAAATTAGCTTTCTTACTAGGTAAGCAGTAAGCTGCCCCATTCGCATAGTTTGGACTAGTGATTGTGCTCAACTATAGCCTACTTGCATAAAAACAGGCTGCTTTTCTTGCTTGATTGACAGAGGCACTTTTACTAAATTAAGTAGTATAATACTCAAAATTACTCCTCGCCTGTATTTTTATCAAAGCTAATAAAAAAGCCCCGTCAATTTTCTATAAAAGAATAAAACTAAATAAAGGATTATAATGAAAAAGTTTACCTTACCATTTTTATTGCTTCTAGCCACACTACCACTGTTATTAAATGCTACCGAACAACTACCCCACTTAGAGAAAGATGAAGGTTTGGCCATAATTGCTATTTATAGCAAAGGCTATGCAGAAAAAATAAAGTTAGACGGCCCCGGCTTTGGCAACGATCAGAGTTATGGCCCTCTTGTCAATGCTCAACATTTTGAAGTCCAAAAATTAAAGGCGGGCAAGTATACGTGGGACAAAGTGTTCGAAAAAGTAGGAGAATCCCTCAGAAGAACGTCTGACTTATCTGATTTAAATCTTGGTTTTGAAATAATCCCTGGAAAACTCAATTATATTGGTTTGTTGATGTTTGAGAGTAATGGTAGTACTTATTCAGCTAAAATATTGAACCGAACCAGCATCATTCTCTCAATAATGAAGCAAGATTTCTCTCCTTACTTGAATAATTACAGCGTTGTTAATGGAATATACCCTGACGATCAATATGTCGAATATTTTTTAAATAACTCTCAAAAAACAACAACGGAAGAATAACATGACCAACTATATTAAATATATCGCATTGTTAATTTTGTGGTTGGGCTTTACTTTACCTTCAATCGCTTCTGTCGCACTTCAAGATTTTTTTTCAGCCAGTCCCAATGCTCATTTTGTTATCAGCCCTAATGGGCAATACATTGCTTATTCTGAATCACTAAATGCAGAATACAACGTTTATATTTACGATAGTAAAAGTCAAAAAAAGCATAAAGTTCATAGTGCGAAACGTTATACAACCGAAACAATTAAAACTGAATTCTATATTAAATGGGTAGAGCATAACAATCGAATTTATGGGCTGACTTGGTTAGGCGACAATACTTTAGCTATTAAAGAGCATACAAAAGGTGGTTTTCGTCGCTATAAGGTACTTAGGTTAGATATTGATGATGACCTTATTTTGGAAAAAAATGCTATATATCTCAACCAACGTGGTTATTGGTTAAATCCGCTTGTTGGAACAGATAAATTCGCACTGTTCGCTAAATATAAAAAAAATGACGATTCTAATGAGCATATTGATATATTCAAATTGAATTTTAAAAAATCAAATCTAGACGGTCAAACAAATAATAAGAAACGATTTAATAAAAAAGGTGCAAAACTACAATATTGGATTACTGATACAAAAGGACATAGAACTGCAGGGACACGAACTATTGACGGCAAACCAGAGTTATATATTCGTACCGGAACCAAACCTAAACGTTATCGTTGGCCATTGATGTGGACTGGAAAAAAAGATACTTATATTAAGCCGATTTTGTTAGATGAAACCGAACAATTGTTATATGTCATCACTAATAACAACAGTGATAAAAAAGTGCTGCAAACGTTTGACTTAAAAACCCAACAATTAACCAACATTATTTATTCTCACTCTAAATATGATATTACCGGCGGGTTATTATCTCCTGATAAAACAAAAATAACCGGTGTGAGCTATGTAGACGGCGGCTATTATAAACAAGTTTTCTTTGATAAGTCTGGTGAAGAAAAACAACAAAAGCTTAGAGAAATAACTCAATCTACTAATGTCTACGTTATTGACCGAGCGGTGGAAAATAATAATGGCATTTATAAGATATCAAGTAGTGATAATAGTGGAGAGGTATTTTTTTATGACGCCCAAAGTGATGAGTTTACCCCTTTATTAACCATGAAACCGTGGTTAAAAGAGGCAAATTTGAGAAAAACAGAGCTAATCCAATTCAAAACTAAAGACAATACTGAATTAGAAGCATTTCTTACGTTACCTGAGGTATCTACAAATACTATTCCTTTGGTGGTTATTCCTCATGGTGGGCCTATAGGCGTAAGTGATTCCAGACATTACTCAGCAGAAACACAAGTATTGGTCAATGCTGGTTTTGCAACGCTACAAGTTAATTTTAGAGGCTCAACGGGTTACGGAAAAGCATTCAAAAATCAAGGTATGGGTCAATGGGGTGAGTTGATTGAAGATGATATTGAAAGTGCACTGGGTTATGTTAAGCAACATTTTCCAATTGCCCCTGAGAGAGTTTGTATCATTGGTGGTAGTTATGGAGGCTATTCAGCAATATATAGCTTAATACGCTCTCCTCATCTCTATCAATGTGGAGCTTCTTTTGCTGGGGTTACCGATCTAGCATTAATGTTTCAACGTTCTGACATCGAGAATAATGAGGTTGTAAAAATGTTTCTAGCTAAAAGTGCTGGAGATCCAGTGAATAATCAAAAGCTACTATTTCGACAGTCTCCAGTTTATCGAGCTAATGAGTTAACGAGACCACTATTTATAGCTCACGGCACTGATGATGATGTTGTGGATATCGAGCATGCTTATCGGCTTAAATTTGCCTTGGAGGCAAATAAGAAGCGATTTGAATGGCAAGTACTTGATGGTGTTGGACATGGCTTTGAAACTACTAAGCAAGCAGAACTCTATTATTCAAAACTATTAACTTTTTTAAATAAATATTTAAAAATAAAATGAGTAAATTAAATGTCGCGTAGTTCGGACTAGAATTTGCGGTTACTTGAGGTCTATTTTTAATAAATAGACCTTTTCCCCCCTCCTTACATTTCATAAATAATAAGAACAGGTGAGTAATGTCCAATATCAATCGCTGTCTGTCATTTAAATGCACGATGGTTAAACATTGGTTAATCACTGTCACTATAGACTGCCTTACTTTTTAGCCCTGTCGTTTGCATTTAACCTGATACACATGTGCCTTTTATCTATTATTAAACAAAAGCTTTGCTGACGAATTCACCTTTGGAGCGATCAAACAGGCTAAAGGTCATCGCGAAATTTTCACAACCATTATTTGGCATCGTTGCCTTTAGAGAAATAACTTTATCAATTACCCATTGAGGCTATTTTTATTTCTAGCATAGCTGAGGATTTCTAATTTTCAACTTGTGGACTATCAACTAAAGTGAAAATTCTTATTCAATGGATTTTTAGTCCGGAGCTAGGCGAGTAGCAACTAATAGGTTATTTTGCATCACTACTCTTGAATAAATTTAAAAACTTCATAAAAAGCAAAAAACAAAGGTCACTCAGCGATCAAATCAAAGGATAGCAACTCGGACTCTTAGTCCGCTAGGAGACTGAAGCAGACATTAGGAATAACTATGGCCTAACTTCCGCGAAGCGTACAAGTTAGCATTAGTAATTTTATGATGATTACAGTTGTAGGAGCATTTAGCGTAATAGCTTATTTGCGCTATATAAAATAAAACCTTCCCTAAGCTCTCGTTCTAGAACATTGAATGTCATACAAAACAGGAGTTTTTCTTGAAGTAGAGACTTCTAGATTAGTGTTTATAGTTAATCAACCTTGTTGAGGTCGTAGTTTTCGAATGTCTCCATGGGAGAATTAAGCTCAAGCATTAGAGAGGGCTTTAGTTTAATGGTCTTTCCCGCAAAGATAGCGATAACAATTTTTATAAAAAACTAAAACACTTTATACATGCTACACTGCCTAAACTTCTTGCCTTTGTTAGTGATTGAAGGTCGCTACTATCGCTTTCTCTATTTGTCATTTCTACCATTTGTTACCCAAAATTGTTTAATTAACATACTTTAAAACGCTTTTTAAACCATTGTGTGAAGGTGATTTCTAATAACTAAGCTACGTCTGTAAAGGCATGTGAGAGCCTATTCGTTTTTATTACTTAATATTCAGTATTAATAACCTACTTACAAAAATAATCATAAAAGGTGTTCTAATGAGTATTCTAACGGTTGAGCATATCAGTAAATATTTTGGCCAATTTCAAGCTGTAAAGGATGTCAGCTTTGAAATTAATCAAGGTGAAATCATCGGATTTTTAGGAAAAAATGGGGCAGGAAAAACAACCTTAATACGCATTATCACCTCTTTCCTTGAAGCTTCTTCTGGCAAAGTTTTCATTGATGGTGATGATATAACTAAACAGTCATTAACGATTCGTAAGAAAATTGGCTATCTGCCAGAAACACCTCCTTTGTACACAAATATGACTGTATTCCAATATTTGAAATTTTCTGCTGAAATAAAAGAAGTCTCGTCAAAAAGACTAAAAATTCAGATAGCTAAAGTACTAGAAGAATGCAATTTAGACCACGTAAAACAGACAACCATTTCAACACTATCTAAAGGTTATAAGCAAAGAGTTGGAATTGCTCAAGCAATTATTCACGAGCCCAAACTACTCATTTTAGACGAGCCTACTAGTGGTCTTGATCCCATGCAAATTCAACAAGTGTTGGCGTTAATACACAATCAACGGGAGCAACGAACTGTACTATTAAGTGCGCATACCTTGACTGAGATTGAAAAAATAGCACAACGCATTTTAATAATTAAAGCGGGTCAACTTATTATAGATGACCCCTTAGATATTTTACTTAACTGTAGTACGAACAATAGCAATACAGGCTATAAGGGGGTGGCAGAAACACTAAATAACCAGTCCTTACCACTATCCCTAGAGCAAGTTTTTATTAACGCTCATCAAGAGCAGCTATCAACGCAAAATAGTAGTGGAGACTTATGAGCAAAATAGCAATAAATAAAGTAATCGCATTAACAAAAAAAGAGCTACATAGTTATTTTAATAGCCCCATCGCTTATTTAATTCTAATTGCTTCTCTGTCTTTATTTAATATACTTTTTTTTATGATTATCGATCAAAACAAAGAAGTGTCATTACGAGATGTTTTTCAAGTGATGGAGTTTATGTTTGTATTCATTATTCCATTATTAACTATGAGGTTATTCGCAGAAGAGAAGTCGAATGGAACAATGGAGTTTTTGTTAACCGCACCGTTAACACCAATGATGATAGTGCTAGGTAAGTATTTAAGTACGCTACTTTTTTACACTCTACTAATTGTATTAACAGGGTCTTATTATTTCATTGTCGAATATTTTGGCACCCCTGACGCCTTTAGTATTTTATCTGGCTATGTAGGTATATGGCTAGAGGGCGCACTCTTCATCGCTATTGGTTTGTTGACGTCTTCATGGACACGAAATCAAATTATCGCGGCGATGTCATCTTACCTAATTTTATTTTTACTCTATTTTTCAATTACCTTCACTAAATATTTCACCGGCTTTGCCGAAAGCTTTTTAATTAAATTTAGCACCCGTACTCACCTTGAGAATTTCGCTATAGGCATGATCACCACCAGTGACGTTGTTTACTATTTAGCGGGAATTTTACTTTGTTTAGTACTTACTAGACTAAGCATCGACCATAGGTTGTGGCAATAAATGACTATTTCAAATAACAATAAATTGATGCTTAATAAATTACTCCCTGTATTAATGGGGTTGACACTGTTTGCGTTTGCATTAGGTGTATCGTTATTTTATATCGATGGAGAGTTTACTTTACTGGCTTGGAGCCCTGCTAGTTGCCTGACTATTAGTGGAGCCATTTTATTTATTGCTTTACTAAGTTTACGGAATAAATTGTTTAAAGCAGTAGCTAATGATGATGTAAAATCAATTAAAGCTGCACAAGGCTTACATACTAAACAATGGAAGAAAGTACTCCTTGTTTTTAGCATGTTCATAGGGAGCTTAGTTTTTCTAGGTATAAGTCATTATGCTGCCAATAGCATTACCTTTCGATGGGATATCACTGAAAGTAAGCAGCACACCTTATCCAAAAATACAATCGCCTTTATCAGTAGTTTAAATAAAAACGTTGAATTAACCGCATTTTACGTTGGGTTGCCACCAAAGTACTTACAAGATTTATTAAACGAGTATGAAAGGCTATCTGCTGGCCTTATTACTACACAAATAGTTGACCCCATTGATAATATTTCTTTTGCAGCGAAATTTGGAAACGTTGTTAGTGGTAAAGAGCGCAAAATCATTGTTCAGTCAGGCAATGTTCGTAAAGATGTTGATTTCACCAATGATCCGTTAACGGAAGAAAAGCTGACTAATGCCATTGCCCGTGCAAGCCGTACATTAACCCAAGTTTACTTTCTCAATGGTCACGGCGAATACTCTTTCACAAATAAAGGTAATACTGGTTTAGCCACGTTTAAACAATTATTAGCCGATAACAATATTCAAAGTAAATCACTGATGCTAGGAATCACACAGTCAATTCCAACAGATTGTGATGTGTTAATTATTGCAGGCCCGCGCACTGAGCTAACAGAACAAGAAGAAATGTTAGTTGTTGACTATTTAACATCGGGGGGCGATGCATTGTTTTTGATTGAACATGCCTTGGTCACAACGCCTAGTAAACCATTAACCCTAGAGCAACAAAAACAAAACCCATCACTAAACAGTATTATCAACCAGTGGGGGCTTAACATACAGCCAGATATTGTGGTCGATTTAACTAATCATGTAGGGGACGACGTTGGCAGCCCTGCGACTAAAAACTATCAACAACATAAAGCGATAACACAAAATTTAGATTACACTTTTTACGTTAGGCCACGTTCGATAGTTGTACTAGAGCAACGCAGACCCACCATCAAGCTTGCAGCAATAGCTTCAACCGCTTCAAAAGAACAAAGCTGGGCAGAAACGAATAGAACTTTAGATATTCAATTTGATCAAGGTATAGATACTGCTGGCCCAGTTCCTTTTTCTTACGTTGTACTTGAAGAGCATCAAGAAACAAGCAATACAGCCAATAAAAAAAGCAGTAAATCTTCAGACACAAGAATAATTATTTTTACTGATGCTGATTTTTTAACGAATGTTTATATTAATCAATATAGCAATGCTCAGATGGGGCTAAATATTGTTAAATGGTTGGCAGAATTAGATTATCAGGTTTTTCCAAGCTCAACAGAAATAAAGGTTGAAAGGTTAGACTTAACCAGTAAACAAAAACGTCAGGTGTTGGTGATATTATTCTTGGTACCATTTTTCTTTGTTATTCTAGGGCTAATAGTTTGGCTAAGAACCAAACTTTATGAGTAAGGTAATTATAGGGATAATTTAAAATAATCAAATTCATAAAAAGGCAAGTCAGCTTCATTTGACTTGCTAATCAATCAAATTTCTAAGAAAAAGGCTCATTGACTTATTTGACGAATAACTGTCAATGAACCTTATCTACTGTTTGATTTTAAATTAACTCTTACAATATATTCACTTTAAGAAAATGCTTTTTGCTAAATCAAAATCCGCTAAAGTATCAATTTCAGTCCATTTATGGCCCGTGATATCTAAAGTATTAAACGCTGTGTCTTTATCAATTAGTCGTTCGTAAGCTGCTTCATAATAAGCTTGATGATTTGCTTTGTCTTTCATCATTAGTTTAAGCTCGCTAAAAAGCAATCTAGCCGTTTCATGATTGATTTTTTCGATGCCAATAGATTCTCCTATCGCGTCTTTAGGAGCGACATCCTTGCTTGCTTTTAGTACTTTTCCTTGTTCATCAATAATAACTTTTATTTCTTCAGCATCAAGATTGATATCTTTATCAATACACAATACGTTTTTGTATTCGCTAGCGATGAGTTTGTTAAGAATGGTTTGTTCAAAAACCACATCAGCATCAAACTTTATAAAATCACAGTTTTCAACAAAAGGTTCGGTAAGCATTAACGAGTAACCAGTATTAGTTACTTTATAGTGTTCGTTAGTAACAAATTGCACATTAATTTCAGAGAAGTTAATAGCAACGTAGTCTTTTATCTTTTGCTGTAAGTAGCCTAAAACAATCACAACATCATTAATGCCGCTAGATTGCAAGTGCGATAGCATCATTTGCAAAATGGTATAATCACCAATTTTTAATAAACTTTTAGGACAGTTATCAGTTAATGGGCGAATTCGAGATCCGATACCTGCCGCTAAGATAATAGCTTTTAACTTATTTTCTGGTGCTTGTGCTTCTACTTGCTTAATTGAGTTCATTTTTTGAAACCTTAAATTTGGATAATATAAAGATTAAAGCGGTTTAATTAGTGGAATTTTTTGATGCTCTTTGTCGACTATGTGCCGATAATTTAGGACAATAATTTCCATCCATAAGCTAGCGATATAAAAATAGCGTAAACGGTAAGAACATAGAACCAGGCGCCACTTAGTTTAGGTGTTCTAATTGGTGCTACGTTGAGAAACGCTATCATTAGTATGCAGCCATACAATAAGTAAGAAAATTGTGCTGGTGCTAAAACCCCATCAAAAAGAAATATAAAGACTAGAATAATGGCATTGTTGTCGCAGGCCATCCCTTGATAGGTAGATTTCTCGTCTAACCCGTAAACATTGAAGTAACTCAAACGTAAAGCGCAGGCAGCAACAATCATAAAAGCCCCAGGGAAAAGCCAAGGACTAAACTCTCCGTAACTTAACAGCATTACTGCTGGGCAAACACCAAAACTGATGATGTCAATTAAGGAATCAAGTTGTCCGCCATACTGTCCTTGTTGCTTTGTTCTCCCTTTCATTTTTCGAGCAATTATTCCATCACACCAATCGAAAAACACCGCCCATATCAGTGCAATCATAGCCAAAGAGAAAAGAGATAGAAAAGAAAAATACAATGCCAATAAAGCACAGAAAAGTCCTGCTAATGAACATAAATTTGGTAAGTCTTTGGCAAAGGACAATATACTAGGTGCAGTTTGTATATACTCATTATTGTTTAACGATGACATGTTTTATTCTCTAGTGGTTTGTCTAAAATAATGGGGCGATCAAGTGCTGAAATTTCTCGGCATTTATGCCATGTTCTGCCAATGGCAAGTATAGTTTGGCTTATTGCAAACACCCACAACATTAACGTGAGGCTTTCAGGAATAAAGCTATTAATAACTAGAGCTAAAGAAAGCATAAAAATAAAAACGCCTTCATTAACATATATAACTTTCTGTTGCTCACGCATAAGCCAACGTAGGTTTGCGATAAAGCCAAAACCTATCCCGGCAACATCGTCTTTTTTTGTTGTAGATTCGCGTATAGCAAGATCAAAAAGGTAGTTTTTGTTATTGTCCATTTGTGTATGGAAGCTCACATACTTTACATACCCCCTAAATGCGTATGCAACAACGCCAATAAAAGCTAGCATTAGTGGTAATACTTGCTGAGTTTGGTTGAATGCCACATAGCCAACAGCGCCAAACCAAAGTGCCACTTGTAGTTCATCTGTGAGTTTATCGTAATAGCTACCCGCGATAGAGGTCGTTTTTCTATAACGCGCCATTTGACCATCCATGCAATCAAAAATATGGCTTAGGTGAATTAGCACAGCCGAGATAATGAAATTTTGAACTCCACCTAAAACAATGAAAATTGTGGCTATAATTGCTGTAATAAAAGAAATTAAGGTTATTTTGTTAGGTGTTAGCCATTTAATATCTACAACAAAATAATTTAGTGCAATGGCTATAGGGGAAGTAATAAATGATGACCACCATTCATCATCTTTTGTTTTTGTTGCCCATAATTTATTGAATCGAGTATTCATAGTACTTCGGCTTTAATGGGAAAAAAAGAATACAATTTTTTAGGTGATATATTATACCCCTGATATAAATCATTATTTTTTGACTTTGTTGTTTCTTTAAGTAAAGGAAAACTTGATAAAACATCACCTAAAGATGACAAAAAGAATTGCATATCACCTTCTGATAATTCACCAATATTACCTACTTGAAAAACCTTATTAGTAAAGCAACCTTTGCCTTCGTAAATGATAATTGATTTTTCACGAAGCCTTTGACGTAATAGGCCAACATTAATGTGTTTAGGCAAGTGAACAGTCGTTAAAACAGAACACATACTTTTTTCATTAATTAAGAACTTTAAACCTAAATTTAAGAGACCTTCTCTTAAATATTTAGCTCTGCCCTTTAACTGTTCGTAATGTTGTTCAACGCCGGCATAAAGAATATTAATTAAGGTTTGCTCTAGAGCATAGAATAAGTGAACAGCTGGAGTATTCGGGGTTTGAGATGCATTTTTGATGAAGTAATAAAACTTATATAAATTTAAATACATCGTTTTTGCAGGTAACATTTTTAGATTTTCAAATGCAGAAATTTTCCCCAGAACAAATGATAACCCTGCATAGGAGCCAATAGCCTTTGAACTAGAACTTGAAAAGAAATCAATATGGCATTTTTCCATATTTATTTCTTCTGCGCCTGCTGAACTAACGCCATCAACAATAAATATAAGGTTATACTCATTCGCCAAATCGCCTACTTTATCAATAGGGTTTAACATACCTGAACTGGTTTCGTGATGGACCATAGCCACTACATCAATTTTATTACACTTAAGGTAAGCTTCTACCTTTACTAAATCTAATTCTTCACCCCATGGAAAATCTAGCCTAAAGGTGTTTTTATTGTGAATAGTTGATATTTCGACTAAACGTTCACCGAATTCGCCATTGGTGAGAATAAGAATATTCTTGTCGCCGACAGCAGAAGAAAGCATAGACTCATTTGCTGCAGTACCAGAGCCTGTAATAACAACAGCCCTGTAATCGATAGGGTTCACATCAAATACCTTTAATAACTTACTTTCAATACTTTGCAGTAACAAGTCAAAATCGACTTCTCTATGACAAATATCTTTTTGACTTATAGCTAACCTAACATTGTCTGCAACGTTGACAGGGCCAGGTGTAAATAAAAGGTGTTTACTCATTTTTTTCTCCGCTATTTGTTAATAAATAGCTTCAGTAAGTCATGACATATTAAAAAATAGATCGATGATTGAATTTTGAAGACAAAGCATTCTGACTCGGCACATGAAATTTGCGAGTAAGCGACTAATACTTCTTGTCAGCGCATAGGCTGTAAAACTTAGAAATGTGGAAACTTAGAAATGTGGAAACTTAGAAATGTGGAAACTTAATATGTGAAAACTTAGAAATGTGAAAACTTAAATATGTGAAAACTTAAATATGTGGAAACTTAAATATGTGGAAACTTAAATGTGTGGAAACTTAAATATGTGGAAACTTAAATATGTGGAAACTTAGCAATGTAAGATTAATATTTTATTTCATCAGTAAACGACTAATCAACTACGCTGAGCGAATGTCAAGTGAGTATCAATTAAAAAAGTTAACGATTGATGAATATCTTGCGTCGTATTGTAACAGATATTAATGATTACGTAGATTGTTTTTTGAACTGTACGGAATATGCTGTCATACGACAAGGGGGGCGTTCAAAATTCTGTGTCAGCTTAAATTTTTAAATATCAAGTACGCTGTC
>OJET01000046.1_pt1 | contig 28381 bp, 19 predicted proteins | sample 1593941 | NCBI WGS metagenome assembly OJET01 (sample SAMN05416869, study PRJEB24817) | seawater metagenome | isolation source: Sea water | place: Canada:Atlantic | collected 2013-11 | reverse complement strand
GTCATTCCTGTTTTTACTAGTTTACTGAAATGACACAGATTTTTGAACACTACCACGACAAGTGAATTACACTAGGCATTCATCTCTCTGAGTGTCACCCGAGTAATCAAGAACAACTTTACTCTCATACTAACAATCCCTATTTATTTTTCTAACCGAACATGACTAATAGTCAGTTTGCCCTATCTATAGGCTAGGAAAGCTGTAAAGTTGCTCATTAGGATTTACTATAACAATATTCCGCTTTGCACTATTGTTAAATGAAAATCAGTTTGTTTATTGGGTTCTAATTTTCTTTTAAATTAATGCTGTAATTCTCAATTGTAGATTGGCTTATATATTCGATTTTTTATATGACTCTTAATTATCAAATGCTTGGTATTGGCGCTGAACTTCCCATTATTGAATTAAAACTAGCGCACTTGGATAATACTAAATAACGTTCCTGTGGCACTTTAGTGGGTGAAACCACCTTAGAAGTTATGCTCTACTTCATTTGATTTTTTTAAAAAGTCCAATGACCGCTAGGATGGCAAAGCGAACTATTTAGGTTAATTTAAAAAATTTGAAATAATCAAAAAACAGAACTACATGTTAAATTTTATCATTGGGCTACATGATCCTCATTAGTTGTCACTACCCAAAAGTCAGCAACATTTACGTAAGTTCTGCAGGTGAATTAACAAAAAGAAAACAAATAAAGAAATAAAATCTCATGCATATTGAACTTTCCCTTAAACAACCACTCTTACTATACGAGAGACTTTTATTCCCCTTAGTGTTTTATGTTTTGTAATACGTTTATCTGATTCAGGTAAACGTTTTTTTTTGCCTTTTTCTCTCTTCCCTCTCCCTTTTCCCCAAAATTTAATAAACATTTTTCAGTTTATTAAATTTGCTAAGCCTCCCTTAAGGTTGAAGGTTAATACTAAGCCTTAGTTATTAATTACAACGTAGAATTATTGTTTGCACTTGAGGGCGCTACCATGAAAAACATTATAGTAAATACCAATAACACTGAGATTATTACTGATAACGTACTCGCTGAAGCAAAGCAAATATTAGCAAATTCAGGCTGGGTGCTACTAAGAAATTTCAATCTGAGCCTAACGAACTTTAGTCAAGTGATGAAAGCCATGTGTCATCAACTGACTTTCGCCCCTGCTCGGGAGTATAGCAATGACAGCACGCAAAAAGTGAATGCTGGTACTGCAGCTGTTGGCTTACATATTGAAAATGGCAATACTCCTCTACCACCTGATTTAATTGCCTTTTATAGTGCAAAAAGCGCGAAAATCGGCTCTCAAACTACGGTTTGTGATGGTGCTGAAATATATCAACATATGTCCGATGATTTAAAAGTAACATTCGCGAAACCTATTACGGTTTCACGTACATTACCTTCAAAACTTTGGCGGCAATATGTTGCAGATCAACACCCAGCTATTTCAACTAGTGCAGAAGTTAATGAACAGCACTTGCAAGACTTAAATGCCCTAGCGCCAAATCAACAAGCGGTATTAAATAGTGACGATAGCTTAACTGACCATTTAACCATTAACCCCTGCATTACAGGTGCATTTTCTGACCAGTTAGCTTTCGCCAACGCTATTTTGGGTCCATCGTTTAACTATCAGCCTCCGAAAGTTACGCTATTTAATGGTGAAGAAATATCGGAGCAACTTAAACACGAATTAACCGTGCTTGCTGAAAAATCCCCCCATGAAGTGCAATGGCAAGATGGTGATTTAGTATTGATTGATAATAAACGCGTAATGCATGGTCGCCGCGAAATTCATGGTGACCTGTCACAGCGCCAACTTTATATTGGTATGGGGTGTTTGTGATAAAACAGCAATGAAAAAGCCAGTAACAAATCACTGGCTTTTTAGGTAAGAAAAATTATGTATTTACCAACTTAGTTTATTCTTTAATACATTCGTTACTTTCAGTGAAAACATTAGGCATAAAACGAATATCACTGAATGATAAATTTATTACGCCATCAGTACTGAGCTCAAATGGTGAAACAATTTTATCTAGCTGCACGCCCGATTTTGCAAAGCATTGCAGATCAATAGCTACTTCACGCCATTCTCCCTTGGGAATGGCTTTTAATTGTTGTTGAATATCAACTTCTGCCCGACAACTACCAGCAACATCACCTTCAGATTCGCAGCTCATAGCAATATTAACTGCGGCAGAGATATCACTATCACGCATTAAGGTCATCACTAACGCTGATTTTTGTTCAAGTTCAAAAGATAAATCTTCTCTAAAGCTGCTAGAAAAGCTAATACCCGCTTTTTCGCGACCATTAGTTTCAAGGCGAAATGCATCTTCTTGTACTACTTTGTCGATGGTGCGATAAATAGCGCTCGGTAAAGCGCCACTATTAGAAAGTAACTCCGATGTTTGCGTATTAGACGTTAAAAACATCCGCCACGGCTTAACCACTTTGCCAGCAAAAACAGCAGTGTTTTTAACAACGCCTTCATCATTTTCAATATGTTCAGGTAAGTTGTCTGATAACTGCTTTTGGGCTGTCCCTTCATTAGCAGCGTAGCTTAAGCCATATCCGTAAGGCAGTAATGGATCGTATTCTTCGTCAAAGCGATTAACGGTTTGTGTTGCTGTTTTTGGCCAAGAAAATGAAAGCTTACCGGTAAAGTCATGCTGAATCTTGTCGTCTTTACTTTTTAACAGCACATCTGCAACCGCTTTACCCTCAGAGCCTGGCAACCACGCCGCAACAAAAGCATCACTGGCATTTAACTCAGCATTCACCCACATCGGGCGGCCGCTAATAAATATACTTACCACGGGAATACCTTGGCTTTTCAGCTTTTTCAATAAGGCTAAATCAGTTTTAGTGCCGCGCTGATAAGCTAAATTATCTTTATCACCATGGCCTTCTGCATAAGGTTCTTCGCCAAATACAACGATAGCAACATCCGGTTTTTCGGCAAAGCTGCCATCTTCACTAAGCGTTACCTTGCCGCCAGCGGCATTAATTTGTTGAGCAAGACCGTGGTAAATTGATGAACCACCTGGGAAGTCTTCGTTACTATTGTTAGTTCCCTGCCACGTGATACTCCAGCCACCTGATTGCTTACCAATATTATTAGCAGCATCACCCGCTACTAGAATATTTAGCTGAGGAGAAAGAGGTAAAATGTTAGCCTTATTCTTCAACAAAACTAACGACTCTCGTACAGCTTGTTGAGCAACTTTTCGATGCTTATCGTGGCCAATAAGCTCAGTTTTCCCTGAGTAAAGTCGCTTAGCAGGACTCGGTTTACTAAATAATCCTGCTCGGTATTTAACGCGTAAAATACGACTAACGGCATCATCAATACGAGACTGTGGAATAATACCTTGTTTAACTTGCGCTATGGTGTTTTCCATCAACGGCTTCCAAGCATCGGTCGGTACCATAAAAATATCTAAACCGGCGTTAGCGGCTTGCGGGCAATTTTCGTTGGTACAACCGACAATTTGTCCGTGGCCATTCCAATCACCAACGACAAAACCATCAAAGGCCATCTTGCCTTTTAGTACATCAGTTAATAAGTAGCGATTGCCATGAATCTTGTCGCCATGCCAACTATTAAACGACGCCATCACTGATTGTGCGCCTGCGGTTAAGCCACCAACATAACCTTGGGCATGAAGTTTATATAAATCTTCTTCAGACGCTAGATTATTACCTTGATCGTCACCTGCAACGGTGCCGCCATCACCAATAAAATGTTTAACAGTACTGATCACCCTGTCATCACCTAAAAAGTCATCATCAGCATGTCCTTGCAAGCCTTTTACCACCGAGGCCGCATATAACTTTACGATTTCAGGATCTTCAGAGTAACCTTCATAAGCTCTGCCCCAACGGTCATCTCGAACCGTTGCCACTGTTGGTGCAAATACCCAATCAATGCCTGTCACCATCACTTCAGTGGCGGTAATTTGGGCAATCTTTTCTACTAACTCAGGGTTGTGTGCTGCTCCTAGACCAATATTATGCGGAAATAAAGTCGCACCAATAACATTGTTATGACCGTGGACGGCGTCCGTGCCCCACATGGTTGGAATCGTTGAACCATCAAGTGAATCATCAATCGAGGCTTGATACATTTCCTCTGCAAGTGCTATCCAATCTTGCGGTGTTGCATGTTTATTATTTTGCGGGAATGCACCACCACCATTAAGGTATGAGCCAAATCCATATTTACGCATATCTTCTGGTGTAATATCACGAATTTCTGGCTGGATCATTTGCGCTACTTTTTGCTCTAACGTCATACTAGCGAGCATTGCTTGTACTTGTCGCTCAAGTGCCGCATCTGTTTTAACTTCAGAGTTTATGACAGGCCAAATCGATAGATTGTTTTCGACCTGATCAGCGCTGACTTTATTGTCACTTGTTTGTTCTTTAGTCGCTGAGTTACAACCTTGAATAGTAACAAGTACTGCGGCAACTGAAGCCGCATAAGTTAATTTATTCATGATACTTGCTCCTGAGTTGAAGCACTGCTTGGCATAGCGCCACTCATGCCGTAATAAACAATATAGCTGTAGCAAAGTACTGGAATAACAAATGACAATTGCACGCCAACAACATCAGCAAGTACGCCTTGAATTAACGGTACAATAGCGCCGCCAACTATGGCTAGACATAAAATTCCAGCCCCCTGACTTGTGTGCTTACCCAAGCCATTGAGCGCTAAACTAAATATGGTTGGAAACATAATTGAATTACATAAGCCCACTAGTAACATCGCCCACATTGCAATACTACCACTGGTAAGAATTGCAATAGAGACTAAAACTACCGCAAAGAAAGCATTGAAACTTAACACCTTAGTGGCAGATACCTTTTGCATTACCGCTGCACCAATAAAGCGTCCTACCATGGCTCCGCCCCAATAATAGGTTAAATATTTAGCAGCTTCAGATTCTTCTAAGCCAGCAATATTAGCTTCACCAAAAAAGTTTATTAAAAAGCTGCCAATTGACACTTCCGCACCAACATAAACAAAAATACCAACCGCGCCCAAAACTAAATGACGGTATTGCCATGCCGAGCCAGAAACATCTTCATCAGGCGCAGTTTCAGCGTTGCTAATATGTGGCAACTTTAACCAAGCAAAAATAGCGGCTAACAACAATAAAGCAGCCGTTAGTATTAAATACGGAACTTTTACGGAGTCAGCAGAAGGTGCTGACATTGAGCTTGCGGCTTCATTCAGAATAAATAAGGCGCCTAAATATGGTGCCACGGTTGTGCCTAAAGAGTTAAAGGCTTGGGTCATGGTTAAGCGTGATGACGCGGACTCTTTTGGTCCCAATAACGTAACATAAGGATTTGCCGAAACTTGTAAAATAGTTATGCCACTGGCTAACACAAATAACGCTGACAAAAACATTGGGTAGCTGTGCATTGACGCTGCAGGGTAAAACATCAAGCAACCCAGCGCAGCAACAACAAGCCCCGCGACAATACCTTTTTGATAACCAACTTTTTTCACTAACTGCCCAGCAGGTAATGACACTAAAAAGTAAGCACCGAAAAAGCAAAATTGCACCAACATTGATTGCGTATACGTTAAATCAAAAATGGCTTTTAAATGGGGAATAAGAATGTCGTTTAAGCAGGTAATAAAGCCCCACATAAAAAACAGTGTTGTTAATGAGATCAGAGCAAAACGATTTTGACTTGGCGAAACACTATTAGTTACGCCATGATTTTGCTCTAAAATGACCGAATTTCCAGCCATAATAAAATTCCTATATCAAGAGGAGTCGGTGTAGGTTCTGTCCTGAAAAAATCAAATTACCCATAACTACACCGATGAAAGAATTGCGCTTACATTATCAATAAGCGCAGTTTACAAATGTTATCGCCCAAGCTACCTACCTAAGTAAATAACTTGGATGAAAACGATTAGTCGCCCATGGTGTACCTAAAACCAAGTACGTATCTAGGTCCGTACTGTGCGGCACTTATAAATTGACTTTCAAAGCGACTATACTTGCGCTCAGTTTCGTTGGTTAAGTTAACGCCATCAAAAAACACTGTCATGTTGTCACTAACTTCGTAATTAACGCTTAGATCCCATTGCAAAAACTCTTCGGCATATAATGGCGCTTCATCACTGCCTGTATCAGGTAAGCCTAAGCCCACTAAGTACTTATCACGCCATGCACCTGTCACTTTGACCGATATGCCATCTTTCTCGTAAAACATTTGTAAGTTGGCAGAATCACTTAATCCAGGAAGTACGTCTTGACGGCCAATATAGTAGTTATTAGCTTCAACATCCCCGTCAACAAACGTAGCGTTAACGCCTACACCAAGACCGGTTTCACCAAATAGATGCTGAACAGCTAATTCAATACCATTAACTTTACGGGCATCAACATTCTCTGGAGAGGCAATATTCCATTCAATTAGCGGATCAGTTGCTGGGTCGGCTAGTACTCTGTTGTTCTCACCAATACCAATGCCATTGGCAACAATTTCATTGTAAATAGCTTCATCAGTGGCTTGTTCACCACGCCCTTCAATGGCAGCAACCGCGTTATTCCAGCGTTGACCTAGGTAAACATCATGCAAGCCTTCATAGGTTGTTGTCACCGATGAACCCGCAATCCAGTCATCAACATCTTTCCAGAATAAACCAACCGAAGCGTAGCTAGCATCACCGTAGTAATATTCAAGTGATAAATCTAAATTGGTTGATTTATATGGCTGTAAGTTAGTGTTACCACGGCTACCACCTCTTGAGCCAACTTTAGGTGAAGGCGTTAAGCTCAAGTTACCTAGCATATCGCCCAGTGCAGGACGCGTGATCGTTTGCCCTACTGACGCACGCGCCACTAGATCGTCACTTAGGTCAACTTTAATATCTAGCATAGGTAATAAAAAGTCGTATTCACCTTCGAATTCAACTTCAACTTCGCTGCCACCACTAGCAAACTCAGTGATCCATTCTGAACCACCTGCCCAGTATACTTGCTCAGCTACGCGACTTTTTGCAGGGCTTACAGCGTCTGTTTTTTCATAACGTAAACCAAGATTCACTTGTACGTCGTAACCACTGATTTCAAATGCCCAATCAGTTGCAACATATAAACTAATGGTTTCTTCTTCTACTTTATTGGTTGGGAAACCGTCGAAGGTACCTATTTGATATACATCACTGCCAACCACATCTTCGGTTAGGAATAACGCTTGTCGGGTATAGGCTTCATCAAGATTAAACGTGTAAGCATAACCCGGTGAAACTCCGCCCGAGCCAAAAGAAAACTCGTCAAGAAAATCACTTAAATCAACTCTTTCAAACATACCATCGGGGAATATTTCAGCAAAAGTTCCGTTATTAAAACCCGGAGCATTAGCATTGTTTGAGCCGCCCCAGCCACTTAATGTTTGTTTAGTGTAGGCAGTACCAAACTTAACCGCTTCTAGACCAAAATCTGTGTCTAATATCAAGTTGCCGTCTAGTTGCACTTGCGTTACTTCAGATTCTGCCGGCGTGCGGGTAAAAATACTAAAGTTAGAGCCAATTTCGTTCGGGTTAATTTCTTGAGAGCCATTATTCCAGTTAATATTAAAACCCGGTATGTCACCTTCTCTAAAGAAGTATTCCTTACTTGATAAGTCGGCAGAGCCTAAAATTACTCGTGCATTAGCGCCTAAGCCTTTATCTTTACCATTATCAGTTGTGGTTTTTGAATTATGAGCATCAAAGGTAAAGCTTAAATTATCATTGGCATACCATTCAACGTTAAAACCAGTGGCTTTTGAGTCAACTTCGGTTGTTTCTCGAAATGAGGTAAACGAACCGTCATCACCAGCCGAGTTATAATAAATAGCCGTACCATTTTCATCTAATTCATAAGAATTAGCATTGCCACCAAACGAACCATTCCATACGCCCCAAGAAAGTGAGTTATTGCCTGTGACTGCATTAGATATAGTGTGATCAAGTGTAAACACTAGATCGTCTGTAGGTGCAAACTGAAAAGTAACTTGCGCATTGGTACGTTCACGTTGAACATCATCTCGCGCATAGCTTATTTCTTGCGGAAAAAATGACGCGGCAATAGATGAAATATCGCCATTATCATCAAGTATTGAATACTGTTCAGCAACATTACCTTCAGCGTCTACCGGACGATTATCAATTACATTTTCAGGATCTAAACTAATATTGTGATTTCTGATCCATGAACGAACATTGGCAGATTGTCGCTGAAAGTCGCGACGATGATAAGAAAAGTTAGCTGAAACCCCAAAACGGTCATCGTCAAAGGTGTTACTATAAATACCTGCTATTTCTGGTGTAACATCATCACCTGCTTCCACTGAACTGTCGTGAATGCCTTTCGCCATAAACGAGAACTTTTGCCCCGGGTTTTGTAATGGTTTTGAGGTAACAATATTAACGGTTGCCCCTAAGCCACCGGTTGGCATATCTGCACGGGCAGTTTTAATAGTTTGTAGCTCACTCACCCCTTCAGATGACAGATTTTCAAAATTAAATGAACGGGTAAAGCCTGTGCTCGACATTTGGCGACCATTTAACGTCACTAAGTTAAATTCAGGGCCAAAACCACGGGCGGTAATTTGACTGCCTTCGCCATTTTCACGACTAATAGTTATACCAGTGATACGTTGCAAAGACTCCGCTAAGTTAGTGTCTGGGAACTTACCCATTTCTTCGGCGGAAATGGCGTCAACCACGCCTGACATATCACGTTTAATATTCATTGAGCGTACTAAACTGCCACGAATACCTGATACTGTGATCACTTCAATATTTTCTTCTTTTTCTGTTAATGCGACTTCTTCTTCCGCAGCAAAAGCTTGTTGGCTAAAACCCGAGCTAATAATTGCTGATATACATACAGCTAAGTGTTTTTTTGAGAATGTTAAATGTTTCATGTTAACCCTACTTAGTTAAAATTAGTTTTATTTATGGCGGCTGAATATCAGTAGCCGCACATTTAAAATTAGGTTTTCAAATAACGTATTACGGTGCAGTTATCGCGACATTATCGAGTCGATAAACAGCTCCATTACCCGTTCCCCAAGCAGGGAAAACCATAATCACATCAATTTCACTAACATCTAAGCCAGCATCAAATAGGTCTGAAAGCGTATAAGTGTAGGTTTGCCATTCGCCTAAAACTGGCGCAGCGCCTTCTTGGCTTGCCGATAAATCGAGCTCAACAGCCGATGTGGTATCGCCGGATTCAATTTTAAACTTCCACACCGCACTCGCATCATTTGGCGCACTTACCATTTTCATATCAAATTTCACCACACCGTTTTGCAGTAATGCACTTGCATCATAGTAAACACCATCGTTTGCTAAGAAGCCCATTACCGTTGGCGTATCACTAATAACAAACTCAGCTACCATGCCATGCGTTGCATCATCTTCTTCTTCGGTTGGTGTTGAACCTGCACAACAATCCCAAATTGGCCATTCTGTATTTTGCGCGTTGTCGTATAAAGTTAAACCTTGTGCTGTTGGTACACTGGTAGGATCAAATATCATCACGTTGTCTAGACGATATACGGCACCTTCACCCGTGCCCCATGCAGGGAAAACCATTACAACGTCAATTACACTTAGGTCTAAACCTGCATCAAATAAACTTTGTAAAGAGTAGGTATAAGTTTGCCATTGACCGGCAACGGGAGCAGCACCTTCTTGGCTTGCAGTTAGATCTAGCTCAACGGCAGATGATGTATCACCAGCTTCAATTTTAAATTTCCACACTGCGCTAGCATCATTTGGTGCGTTAATCACTTTCATTTCAAATTGCATAACACCAGAACTTAGTAAGCTTGAAGCGTCTAAGTACACATCATCATCGGCTAATAACCCCATTACCGTTGGCGTTGCACCAATAACAAATTCTGCTGTCATACCATGGTCAGTGTCATCATTTTCAAGCGTAGGTGTTGAACCACCACAACAGTCCCAAATGCTCCATTGCTCTTTCGCATCGTCTGCAAATAGAATGTGACCAGTAAAACCGGTAGAGGCATTAGGATCGTAGATTTTTACATTGTCGACACGATAAACAGCACCATCGCCAGTGCCCCATGCAGGGAATATCATCAGTACGTCAATTGCACTTGCATCTAAACCAGCATTAGCTAAATCAGCTAAGTTAAAGGTATAGGTTTGCCATTGGTCAGCAACCGGCGTTACTCCTTCAACACTACTTGATAGTGGTAGTTCAACCGCTGATGTAGCATTATCGGCTTCAACTTTAAATACCCAGCTTGCACTGGCATCAGTTGGCATCGTGACAACTTTCATATCAAATTGCACAACACCGTTAGCCAAAATACCCGTAGCGTCAAATGGTGCTGGTGTATCAGTATTGCCATCTCTTGAAATAAAGCCCATAACGGTTGGTTCAGCGCCAATACTAAATTGTGCGACCGCGCCATGTGCATCATCGTCAGTTTCTACTGTTGGCGTTGAACCACCACAGCAATCCCACATTGGCCAGCTAGCATTTTCTGCATCTTCGAATATGGTTACTTGAGGAGAAGCAACGGCGTCACCTGCAATTGATAAGTTAGTAACATGATAAACCGCCCCTTCACCTGTGCCCCAAGCTGGGAAAATCATTACAACGTCGATAGCGCTTAAATCTAGGCCCGCATCAGCTAATGTTTGTAAAGGAAATGTATAGGTTTGCCACGTGCCCGCTTCAGGGGCTGCACCTTCAAAGCTTGCCGTTAGTGGCATTTCAACTGCAGTAGTACCTTCTTGACTTTCAACTTTTAATATCCAAGTTGAATCCGCATTACTTGGCGCGGCTACGACTTTCATGTCAAATTTCAAGGTACCAGAATCAATTAACGGCGATGCATCAAATGGCGATGCTTGTCCTGCCGGATCATCAATAAAAGCTTCACGAGAAATAAAGCCCATCACTGTTGGCTCAGCACCAACAACAAACTCAACAACATCACCTTTTTCAGCATCTGTAACGACTGCAGGTGTTGAACCACCACAACAGTCCCATGCTGGCCAATTTGGATTAATCGTACCAGAGAAAATTGTTAAGTTTTGAGGCACTCCTGTAGATGGCGGCGACGGAATTGGCGCTTTACCTTCAACCATTGCATCGTCAAAGCTATCGTAACCTGGACGAACAGTTTCACAGCCTTTGCCTGTTAATGTGTCTTGTTGACATTGATACACTCGCACATAATCAACAATGTAAGAATTGCCATTTTCAAATGCACTGGCATCGATACCGGTATCGTTTACAGATGCAGGCCAATTACCACCAACGGCAAAGTTCAATAATAAGTGGAATCGTTGATCAAAAGGTGCATTTTCCCATTGAGACTCAAGTTCACCAGACACAATATTAAAGTTCTCAGTAAACCAACCTCGGTGAGACAAGCCAACAGGTTCGTCTTTGCTGTTATAGCGCACTGTTGATTTCCGCTGTGTTGCATATAAATAATTATCTACATACCAACGAATTTCACCTTCTTGCCATTCTATTGCATACGTATGGAAATCATCAGCGGGATTTAAGCCATCAGGTAACAAATAAGATTGCCCAGAGAAACTGTTGTCAGGCCATTCTTTGCCATAATGCAAAGTACCGTATACATTAGCTTCGCTGCCGCCTTCATTAGTGCCAGCTTTTAGGTTCACTGACTCAATAATGTCAATTTCACCCGAACGTGGCCAACCGCCATAAACTTCATCGGTAGGTAACATCCAAAAAGCAGGCCATGCGCCTTGTCCTGCTGGGAGCTTAGCTCGCATCTCAAAGCGACCATATTTCCAGCTTTGATTACCTTTAGTATTCAATCGGGCAGAGGTGTACGGTTTGGCCGAGCCTTCAGCTGCCGGTAGAGCAACAATATTCAGCATGCCATCGGCAATAAATGAGTTTTCAGCTGAATCGGTATAACACTGTTCTTCTTGGTTACCACCGCCATCACAATTAATTTCATGGGTCCATTTATTAGTATCTATAGATGAACCATCAAACTCATCGCTCCACACCATTTGCCAGTCAGTCACTGGTTGTTGTGGATCGACAGCGTCAGTTTTGGTTTCAGTTTCTACACTACTACCGCCACAACCAATTAAGGTGACGGTTGATAGCAATGCAAACAACTGTGTAAAATTTTTCGCAGCTTTTATCATAATTTGTTATCCAATTACCCAACTATTTTAATTGCGCTAAGAAAAGCCTTTGGTTTTAGTATTATTTAATGAAGGTTAACTTAACGCCATAGCTCGGCAGCCACATCGTTATTTTCATAACAACTGCAGACTACCCCCTGAAATCATACTGGTTTAAATTACAAATAGTTACAAATGAAATGCGCTGTAGTGGTTACTGTATGCGGCATGGAAGGTTTTTAAGGTAATAGCAAGATAAAGCGGTATAAAAATACGACAAGAGGTTAGATTTGTTTAGATTCGACAATTTTTTGAATATCTGAGCTAAAGTTTCGGCTTACTTTTAATTGCACGTCATCACCCAACTCGAGAATGCTCTCGCTATTTCGTAACGATTTAATACTTTTAATACAATTAACATTCACCAAGGTCGATTTATGTATACGAGAGAATATTTTAGGATCTAATTGGCTCTCAAGTTTTTTCATGGTGATGCGTACAATGTAAGTTTCATCTTGGGTGTGAACACACATGTAATCTCCTGCAGCATCAATCCATCGAATATCTTTTATTGGCAAGAACACTTTATCGTTATCATTATTTTTAATCACTAACTCTTGAATAAATGGGCTCGGCAATGGCAAATCAGATTCAAGCCAATCTTCAAGCTCCGAAACGGCAATACCAGAACTCTCGCCAAGTGCACGTAATAACTTAAACTTTTCCTTGCCTGAATCTACTGGCTCTACTCGTTGTAAAATACGCTCTACCGTTTTCTGCAAGCGCCCTAAATTAGCCGGTTTCATCACATAATCAATAGCATTCAGTTCGAAGGCATCGAGTGCATATTCTCCGTAAGCGCTAACAAACACCACCATTGGCAAAATGTCTGACTGCAACGCTTGCACCACTTCAATGCCGTTAAGGCCGGGCAGACGTAAATCTAAAAACAACACATCGGGAGATAAAGACTGACATAACTGAATGGCTTGGTCACCATCACTCGCTTCAGCGATGACTTCAATTTCAGGAATTTTTTCTAATCGTAAACGTAAACCTTCTAGTGCTAGAGGTTCATCATCAACAATTAAAGCTGTTAGAGGTTTGTTAATCATTTATCAATTTACTTCTCATAAGGAATTGAAATAGAAACCGTAGTGCCACCATCTATAGCATCAGTGATATCAACATGATAATCACCGCTAAACATGGCATTCAACCTTGCTTTAGTATTACTTATGCCAATGCCAAAACCATCTCTCACCTTAATAGGCGTTTCTTGACCATTATCAGCCACTTTAATAATTAAGCGCTCAGCCACTTTTTTAGCAATAATACGTATTTTCCCACCAGACTTCCTCAGCTCTATGGCATATTTAATGGCATTTTCTACTAGTGGCTGTAACAACATACTTGGTACTTGGCAGTCTAATACGCTTTCGCAAACATCAACATCAACACTAAGACGGTTAGCGAACCTGACCTTTTCTATAGATAAATATAGCTCAATTAACTCAAGTTCTCTTTGCAAACTTGTTTTGCTTTTATCATTTTTATCAAGAGAGTAACGAAAAAACTCGCACAGCTTGTCTATCATTTCGTTTGCTGTGTCATTTTCATTTTTATAAATAAGGGTTGATATCGCGTTCATGGTATTAAACATAAAATGAGGGTTAAGTTGATAACGTAACATTTGCAACTGCGCATCTTTAGCCGCTGTTTGCGCTCGTAATAACATTTCGTGTTCACGCTGCAATTTCGTGTTGTATAGCATAATGAAATAAATTGACGTCCATACAAACATAGTTGTTAATGAAAACAATAACCAACCACCAAACTCGAGCATATCCCATGCTTCATTCCATTGCTGTTGGTAAACAACGACTTTGTAAAAGCTCAGTTTTATCACATTAAAAACTAAACCCAAGCTTGCTGCAGAAACAAAACTTAAGACTAATGTTTTCTTCAATGGCAAATGAACTATTTTTCGAATCATTTGCCATTGCAAATAAGACAATATGAAACCGCTTAGCGTTTCTAAAACTAAATTTATCAACTGCCCTGAAAGGTTAAAGTCTTCCTGACCTATCTGCGGACGAATTATCGCGATAAAAACCACGACAGCATAACCTAACCAACCTGTTATCTGTAACGTCCAAAACTGATGACTTTGCTTAGAAAAAGCTTGCGGTCCCAGTTCAAGTGTACTTTCAGTGTTTTTATTTTCCATAATATCCATTTTAGGTCAAACAGTTAACTTACATCGACTAATTACAAAGATATAACAAATGCTACCAAGCGAGCAACAAATGCGACAAGACGTGACAATTCTGCGACAACTCATTAAATGAGTTTTCAATGACGCAGCCTTATGCATAGCATTTAACCTGCTTATCCATCACTACAATAAAGCACGATGTAACAACTTAACGCTATTAGCATAGACTTAACGCAAGAAATTAGGGCAGTACTGCTTTTTACCCGACATAACGCCAGTCAGTACCGCTTTACCTATTTTGCATTGCAACTGTTTATTATTTAGTCTTTAACTAGTCCTAATTCATAACAATAATTAAAATTAGGAAGAATAATGGCTGTTCAGTTTAGGCAAGTTCCCTCTATATTTATCCTTGTAACTTTGGCTTTACAAGCTTGCGGAGGAGGTAGTGGCAGTAGTGAGCAAGGTGGAAACAGCACAACTCCTGCTCCTTTAGATACAACAGCACCAATTATCACACTAGCTGGCTCAGCAAGTGTCGAGCATGAGCAAGGTACTACCTATGTTGATGCTGGAGCAAGTGCTACTGACAATGTTGATGGTGTAACAGCAGTAACTACGTCAGGTGCCATAGGTCAACAAGCAGGTATTTATACGCTAACTTTCACCGCCACAGATAAAGCAGGGAATTCTGCCTCAACAACAAGAACAGTTACCGTTTCAGATACTACTGCACCTACTATTACGCTTAATGGCGACACCAATATTAATCATGAACAAGGCACTGAATATACTGATGCCGGTGCCAGTGCCAATGATTTGGTTGATGGTAATGTCGTTGTAACAACTTCTGGGCAAGTAGAAAGTAGTGCCGGAAGTTATACCTTAACTTACACCGCGACAGATCTTGCTGGTAATACAACGTCGACCATTCGAACAATTGTCGTTGCAGACACGACTGCACCTGTGATTAGCATAATTGGTGATACAACAATTAATCATCCGTTAGGCAGTGAATATGTCGATGCAGGTGCCACTGCAATAGATACCGTTGATGGAGCAGTAAGCGTTACTACCTCAGGTACCGTAGGTGATGTAGCACAGGCCTATACCTTAACTTACGCTGCAACCGATAATGCCGGTAATCAAGCAACCGCCGTTAGAATTATTAATGTTGGTGATAGCACAGCAAGCACACAAGTGAACGTTTTTGAAAATGGCGCAGTAAGTACGCTTTGGGATAGAGGCATAAATGCCTTTGACTCCGCGATAGGTTGGGCAGAGTGTAATAATGACGGTGGCGCAGGTTGCCCAAGTATTGCTTGGCAAATTGTAAATGACAATGAACGAGGTAATGTTTTAGAAGTCAGCCATAGTGCTAGCGGTGATATTGCAGGGCTATTTATTAGCATGAGCAGTGTACTAAACCTTAGCAACCATACCGATGGAAAACTTGTCTTTGACGTTAAAGTTGTTAGTGGTGACAGTAAAATAACCATGAAACTTGATTGTATTTACCCTTGTACGTCTGGCGATCAACATCTAGGTAGTTTAGGCGCATCTGGCTGGGAAACTGTTGAGATTTCTTTAGCCTCGTTAGCAAATGCAGGACTTAACCTATCAAGTGTCAATACAGGAATAGTTATATGGGCGACCGATACAACCAGCACCATATTTCAGCTAGACAATATCCATTTCGCCGGTATCAACGATGGCGGAACTAGCCCAGGTTCATATCAAATAACGAACTACGGCGCAGGTTCTATTTCCGATACTATCAACCCAGAAAGCTATCGTTGTGTTTATGACTTTGGCAATTGGATTTACAATGCAGGCATTGTTGAGCCCGCAATTGCTAGTTGCGATACAACTACAGGTATTCCCACAGGAACTCCAACTAAGTTACACCCGCAATTAACAGGCCCAGCTTTAACTAAGCCAACGCCAACCCATAAATGGTGGGGCTCTGTACCATTTATGGGAGAAATGACCATAGGTGATGCTAACACCGCCGCCTATATTACCCCTGACCCAATGACTGCACGCATATCAGAGCGTGGCGTTAGAGTTATGGGTATTCCATCAGGCTTAACCACCACAACAGACGGTTTCCTGTACCCTATTCCTGACCCATTTAGCGAAGTGTTTGACGGTATTGCCGTTGGCAATTCACTACATGCAAATTTGCAAGGTTATTTAAAAGATCACAGTGACGGCTCAGTAACAGTTGAATGGCAAAATAACGACACAGCGGTTATGGAAGCCACTTTTGTTCATGGCTCACCATACATATACTTTAAAGTATATGACGGTGAAATAGTGATACGTAGCTTACGTGATGACGGCAGTGAAAAAGGTACATTTTACAATCAAGATAATAGTTTAGGTATTTGGACTAGCGTTGCCGGTAATAGCAATAATTTTTTAATTACTGGCGAAGGAACAACAACATTTGACAATATTACTAGTAATGAAATCACTATTAATAATGCTACAAAAGAATTTACACTCACCTATCTTCCGAGCTTAAATGGTGTACCTTCCGATACTTTAACCAGTTTCTTTGCTGCAAAAGCACGTAATGTAGTCGCAAGTGTCGCTATAGATTACTCAGTTGATAAAGTCACTAATACCATTACTGTTAGCCATGCTTATAAAAATAGCCAAGGGGCAGCTGTCGAAACAATCGCAGGTATGCACCCATTGCACTGGAAAAACTCAGCACAAACAACTTCGGCTTATCAAATTAAGAGCGCCCGAGGCACTATTAAGTTTAGTGAAACTGCACAATTTAGCTATCAACTACCTTTCGTGGGCATACTGCCAACATTACCGTCAATTGATGGTACTTTTGATCAAATAACATTAGAAACCATGATCACTGAGTTCATTGCACAAGGGGCTGATTCTTGGAATACACACACCGACGCTTATTGGTCAGGAAAGAACTACAGTAAAGTTGCTGAATTAATAGCCATTGCCGAATCAATCGGTATGACAACGGAAGCAGCGACTCTGCGAAACTGGCTGAAAATAGAACTATCTGACTGGTTTACTGCTGAAACAGACAGCAGCTTAGATATCAATAAATACTTTGTTTATGATGAGGAATGGTCAACATTATTGGCATTAGAAGAATCATTTATGAGTCATCAGCAGCTCAATGATCATCATTTTCATTATGGTTATTTGATTCGCGCAGCCGCAGAAATTTGCCGAATGGACGCAAGCTGGTGCAGTGATGAGCAATACGGCCCTATGATTGAACTACTGATCCGTGATTATGCTGGGGGTAGAGACGACACTATGTTTCCGTATTTACGCAACTTTGACCCTGCCAATGGTTTTTCATGGGCATCAGGTAAAGTCAATTTCGCTCGAGGTAACAATAATGAGTCTACCTCCGAAGCCGCTAATGCCTATGGCGCTATTATTTTATATGGCTTGATCACCGCCAATGATGATTTAGTTGAACGTGGTATGTACTTGCATGCTTCAACCACTGCAGCATATTGGGAGTACTGGAATAATATTGATGATTACAATGCTGTCGGTGAAACTGAAAACAACTTCCCAGATGGCTACGACAAAATAACAACCTCAATTATATGGGGAGACGGCGCAGTATTTTCAACATGGTTCAGCGCAGCTTATGCCCATATTTTAGGTATACAAGGTTTGCCAATAAACCCGCTTACACTGCACGTTGGTTTGCATGCTGATTATATGGAAGACTACGTAACATTAGGATTAAGTGAGTCATCAAATGGTAAACCTTCGGGTTTAGTTGATGACCAATGGCGCGACATTTGGTGGAATTTATGGGCAATGACCAATGCCGATTTAGCCATAGCTGACTATAACAGTGTTAGCAACTATGACGCTGAAGCAGGTGAATCCAAAGCTCATACCTATCACTGGCTTCATACCTTCAGAAAATTAGGTCATTTAAAAACAGGTACTGGCGCGCTAACAGCTAACCACCCTGCGGCATTAGCATTTGAGAAAAATGGTGTCACTAGTTACGTAGTCTATAACTTTAGTAATCAAACACTTCAGGTTACTTTTAGTGATGGAAAAGTCGTTGCTGCCACAGCCAATGGCTTCACGGTTGTCAGTGATTAACCAATAAAAAAGCCAGATACAAAATAGTATCTGGCTTTAAAAAATTTAGCGAATCAACCTTAAGCGATTTTTTTCACTTCCGCTTGGCTATCAAGGTATTCATCTAACGAGCCTTGAAAGTTCACTAATTTCTTATCTTTAATGTCAATAATACGGCTAGCCAAACTTGAAACAAACTCACGGTCATGGCTAACAAATATCAAGGTACCTTCGAAGTCTTTCAAGGCATTGTTCAATGCATCAATTGCTTCAATATCCATGTGGTTAGTCGGTTCATCCATGATCAATACATTGATGTCACCCATCATTAACATGCCAAATAACAAACGGTTCTTTTCACCACCTGAACAGTTACGGGCTTTTTTATTGGCATCATCATCAGTAAATAACATACGACCTAACATGCCACGAACACTTAAATCATTATGACAAGGTCGACGCCATTGCGACATCCAATCCATTAACGTTAAGTCGTTATCAAAAAAGTGGCCGCTGTCTTGTGGACAATAACCTACTGATGCATTTTCAGACCACTTAACCACACCTTCCGTGTGTTCAAGTTCATTCATTAAACAGCGTAGTAAGGTAGTTTTACCAACACCGTTTTCGCCGATAATAGCTAATTTAGCGCCAGCTTCTAGCAGTAATTCACCATTTTTAAATAACACTTCACCATCAAAACCGTGGCTAAGATTTTCAAGCTCTAACGCTTGACGGTGCATTTTCTTACCTGGTGCGAAAGCAATTTTTGGCGTAATACGGCTCGACGCTTTTACATCATCAAGTTTAATTTTATCCATTTTTTTAGCACGTGAACTGGCTTGTTTTGCTTTTGACGCGTTAGCACCAAAACGGTTTACAAAGTCTTGTAGCTCGGCAATTTCATCCGCTTTTTTCGTATTGCCAGCAAGTAATTGCTCACGTAATAAAGCCGATTGTTGTAAGAAAAACTCGTAGTTACCCGGATAAATTCGCAATTCACCGTAATCAATATCAGCCATATGAGTACAAACCGAGTTTAGAAAGTGTCTATCATGCGAAATGATAATCATGGTGCATTTACGCTTGTTCAACTCACCTTCTAACCAACTGATGGTATGAATATCCAAGTTGTTGGTAGGCTCATCAAGTAGCAAAATATCTGGGTTAGCGAATAAGGCTTGTGCAAGTAGTACACGCAGCTTCCAACCAGGCGCTACTTGTTGCATAGAACCGTAATGAAACGACTCTTCAATACCTGCTTCTAATAAGATTTCACCAGCACGACTTTCTGCTGTGTATCCGTCCATTTCAGCAAATTCACTTTCTAATTCACCAGCGCGCATACCGTCTGCTTCGCTCATTTCAGCTTGTGCATAAATAGCGTCACGTTCTTGCTTTACTTTCCATAACGGCATATCACCCATGATCACAGTATCGATAACATTGTGTTCTTCAAAGGCGAATTGGTCTTGGCCCAACGTACTTACCTTGTTGCCGGTACTGACCGAAACATTACCTGAACTCGGCACTAACTCACCACTGAGTATCTTCATAAATGTAGATTTACCACAGCCGTTAGCGCCAATTAAACCATAGCGATGACCGTTGCCAAATTTAGCCGAAATGTTTTCAAATAAAGGCTCTGCGCCAAATTGCATGGTAATGTTCGATGTAGTGATCAATGAAGTCTTCCTATATTCCGTTAACTAAAATCATTAACGAGTAATCGCTAACGGATAGCTTAAAATGGGTAGTTAATACTGTAAATTTGGATAACCTAGCGAATATTTAGCCATAAACATTTGCCCAGCCACCATAATAAAGCCGCGCATTATACAGCAATAAACAATATATCCCCATCTAAAATTACATTTAATTGAATATTTTATAAACAGGTCTATTCTACCATTTTTAAGATTACTTTATGAACAACCTTAGTGTCATAATATTTAACACTTTCAATAAGATATACAACTACGAAAATTGTAAACACATGTTTTCACTCAATAAAAGTAACATGGTGTACTTTATGCTTGATATCAACAAAGCGTTTTAACGTAAGTTACTAATTAAAAAGGAATAAAGTGAACATATTAAAATATTTACTCATCACGGTGGCAATTCTAGCTTCTTCACAAGCTAAAGCGGCCTTTATTACAACTAATGAAGCGGATCTTGATGCGATATTTTCACAAAGCAGCTTTGGCTTGATGCCGATAGACATACGAATTGGCTTAGCGTCGGAATTAGTTCTACCTGATTTATTAGACATAACGACTGATGCAGAAGTTAATCAATTATTTGATATGCATATTGGCGGTATTAATGTCGTTAATTTCTATTTCATTGATACCATTAGCGCTTGTGGTGGTTCAATAAGCTCAGGCATAGTTGGTTGTGGTGAGTATTTCGGTAATGATTTTGTTGTCGAGTCATCTTTTGCAGCCGGAAATTCTGGTGGCGAACTATTAGCACATGAATTAGGACATAACTTAGGTTTAGACCATCGTTCGGGTGGATTAATGAATTCTTCACTAAATAGCAGCACGTTGCTGAATGATACTGAAGTTAGCAACATACATCGCAATCGATTAGTACAAACTGACGGACAAAACTTCTGGATAGATATTAACCCAGTACTAATAGTGGCTTCAGCAAGTATTCCATTACCTGTACCTGAGCCAAGCACTTTAGTTCTGTTACTATTATCTTTTAGCCTGTTATTAAAAAGTGGTTTTAAAAAAGCAAAATAAAATCAATTCAATAAGCCAGCACTTGTTATGCTAAATTATCAATAAGTGTTGGTGTCCCACGGAAACTATAATGCAGCTTGGCAAATTTCTGTTAATCGTAACTCTTCTTGCATTATTTTATATAAGCTACTCAAATAGCGAAGATAACCAACAACCAGCACAATGGCTTGAACTTTGTCCGAGTGATCAATTTTGCTTTACACACCCAAGTAACTTAATACCTGCTAATGTGCAAAGCATTGACTCAAATGCAGGCCAGCTTAATAGTAACAACATTACCTTAACCTATGATTTAGGCTGGTATTCTTCACCGTTTAATGAGCTAACTAACGCAACTTTCGAGCCAATAGTCATTGACGGTCACCATGGCAAATTATTGCGACAAGATAAGAAAGTAGCGTTAACTATTCCAACTGTTTCAGGAAAAGTTCGCTTTTCTATGTTAATTGAATTTACGGATACTGCTGATACTGAGCTGAGCCATAAAATTTTTAAATCGATTAAGTTTAACTTAATACAGTAGCAACTATTGCGCGTTTAAGATTTGTGTTCAGATTTAAACGACTAGGTACCCAGCGTTACAGCCAGCTGAAGAAAGTACAAAATATCGCCTTAACCCAACAATTAACTGGCCAATCGCATTACCACTTAAATTGGTTGAAGCCTCTTTTGTGTGAATATTATGATCCTATGTATCAATATCAACTAGGATTAAAAGCCGAAAGAGTTATTTTTCGTGGTAATAACGCGCAATGTTTAACGTTTATACACAGTTAATATAGCTTTAGCCTTGCAAGCTGAATAATTATCAATATTTACAATTTAAGATTAAAACACTCAGACATTAACTAACAATATGGCAGTGAATCACATTATGAACAAAGAATTTATCCTTCAGCGAATATGTATTTTTTCTGGAACAGAAATAGACCCGAATGCTGAAGAGCAAGTTATCAATATATTAAAAGAAAAATTTAACATTCAATTACCACAAAGACGTACGCTAAATGAATCACTTGAATCATCAGGCAGTTCCCATGAAATAGTCAGTTTAATTTTACAATACCGCACGGCAAGTTAATTACAGCGAAAGGTTATCATCGGCACTAATTGATAATGACCAATAAAGAAGTCGTGACAATTAACGCCTTTATTCGATAGTACGAGTAAGTAATTAGTATCTCTACTGACATTAGTACACTATGCCTCTATAAAGCTTGCATAGAACAGCGTAGGATCTCCCCACTTTAGATATACCGTCACGTTTGCACTCACGTACACCAACATCGAGCCATTATGCAATTAACAGCAAAAGCATCACTTAATCACGCTTTACTTATTTCTATTTGTACACCCGACATTAAAGGTGATGAAGCAACAGAGTCACTTGCCGAGTTAGCGCGTTTAGTCACCACACTAGGCTTTAAAGTGGTTGGCACTCAATCACAAAAGCAAAGTTCTACTAAAAGAGTCAATGTACTGGGGTTAGGCAAACTCGCTGAAATAGCTCATCTTACGGGTAATAAAGGTCAGGTCGAAGACTTTGAAGAAGCCGATGAACTTTCTAGTAACGAGCTCATTGAGCTTGCTGAAATTCCCTCTGATAATCTACCGTTTGGTTGTGCCGATGTGGTGGTATTTGATTGTGATTTAAGTCCGTCACAGCTGCGTAATGTTGAAAATCAATTAGGCGTAGAAGTTTTTGACCGTACTGGCATTATTATTGAAATATTCAGCCGCCATGCCCGTACTAAAACAGCACGTTTGCAAGTAGAAATTGCCCGCCTTAATTATGTTGCACCACGCTTACGTGAATCATCATGTGGCGATAAAGAACGCCAAATGGGTAAAGGTGCTGGCGAAACTACACTAGAGTTAAATCGCCGAAAAGTGCGTGACCAATTAGCAGAGCTTAAGCGCGAACTAGTCAGTGTTCAAAACGAAATGAAAGGCAGAAGAACCCAGCGTTCTGAACTTTTTTGTGTCGCACTGGTTGGTTATACCAATGCCGGTAAATCATCTATGATGCGAGCTATTACCGGTAGTGATGTTGAAGGTGAAAATAAGCTTTTCGCAACCCTTGATACCACTGTTCGAGCGTTATTTCCTATTACTCAGCCACGAATTTTAGTATCAGACACCGTTGGTTTTATTAAAAAATTACCGCATGATTTAGTGGCTTCATTTCATTCAACGTTAGCCGAAGCGCATGACGCTTCATTATTGTTATATGTGGTTGATGCTTCCGACCCTTCATTTCGCTCACAATTAGCTGTAGTACACGAAGTATTAGCAGAGGTTGGTGTTGAAGACAGTAAAAAGTTACTGGTACTGAATAAATCAGATCAACTTGCGCCTGAACAGCAACAAGCATTGATGGCAGAGTTTCCAGATGCCATGATGACTTCAACTCGAAACCCTGCTGATGTTAGTAAATTACATCAGTATATTGTTGGCGTTGCACAGAACGAGATGATTGAAGAGGAAGTTATTATTCCTTATACCGCCAAAGGTATCATAGGCGAAATTCGCTCTAGCATGAGCGTGACTAAAGAAGATTATGAGTATAGTCACATTAAACTTACCGTACGCTCAAACGCAATTGAGCTAGCAAGATTGAAAAAGCGTATGCTGAGCATGTAAATAGGGTTTTAAGTTGTAGTCATTCAAATTTGCTCTGATGCTTTTAAAAATCAGAGCTTAATTAAATACGGCTGCCGCCGCAGATATTTAAGTCAAAACAAAATAATTAGCCGAGAACAACCAATAATGCTTTATCTCTTTTTTGCCTACTTCATCTACACTCATGACTTATAAGCATAGCTATATACAAAATAGAAATGTAAAAATTTAAGCATTGTTTACATTGGTTTTTCACTGGGCATGGTGCTAAAGAAGTGGAGTATTAGCTTTTAATAATTTTTGTAATGATTGAGGGCGATAGCTATTTTCAATAGCTTTTAGTTCACCAGTTTCTTGCAACAGCAAAATAGCTTGGTTAATAGCAATTAAATCACTTTTTTCAAGAGAGCTTTTACTAAACATCAACGACGCGGGGCTAATATGTAGATTATTACCAACTAATTTCACTTGTTCATGCCGTTCTTTTCCAAGATGAAGATAAAATATATCTGCATCGACTAGCAATAAGTTACCTCTACTAGGTTCAATAAACAGTAATTCTGTAGCGCGCTTGGCATCTGGATAAGCAGTATAATCTCCCTTTTTCTTCAGCTCGCTACGCAATACCTCAAATTTATCGCCATACCAACCACTTACAGGTCCAATTAAGCGTATTTGCTGCTCTAAAGCATCAAACATACTAATTGTAGGTGGTAATTCAAGTTGCTTACGGCTGAATAAGCCGACTATTTCATCCCGATAAGGCTCACTAAAGTATGCATATTCTTGCCGCTGAACTGTTTTAGACGCACGAATCATAACGTCAAACTTCCCCTGCTGCAGGCTCCTTAAAATTCTTTCACCTGTCATGGCGATAAGATGCCACTCAAGCTTGCAACCAGCTTGGGTTAGTATCCTTTGCGCTAACATTGCATCCATACCTGCAACTTGTCCGTTGCTATCTAGGTAGGCTGAAGGAGCATGTAAGTCTAAATGAACCGTTAACGTTTTATCACAACGGGCTTCAGCAGATTCTACTGTTAAAGAAAACAGAACAACGAACAATAAAGAAACGCTTAGGCTAAGTTTTCCAGCTAGGCTAGATAAATATTGCATCTGAATAATTTTTAGCGTTCCTTTTTTCACAATTACGACTAAGTATTTATAGATATTATCACCAGCTTAATAGGCATTGAAAGGAGTGTTTTATATGAATTAAATCTTTTTTTGAAGAATGAATCTGAAATTATATTGGACTAATATCTGTAGACTATTTTTAAGCGGTAAATATAACGTTAGGTAAATGTACGCTAAATAGTTTTAAGTCAAAATGACTTCGAAAATAAAAATTTATTTAACCAAAGTGCCAATTCAGGTTTGAGTAAATACACTTTAGGAGTATCTATCTTAGATACTCCTATCTCACTTTATTTTTCGCTCCATTTTTAATGGCCTAGTTACAACTTGGGAGGCGAAGCGAAACATCACAGTGACAAGTTTACTTATTTAAACCGTAACAGCTTTTCGAATTTGACTGGCACATTCCGCTAATACAATGGCGCCCGCGGTAGAAACATTTAGTGAATTACCCATGCCGAACATCGAAATATGTATATGTTGGTCACTTAATTTTAATGCAGCTTCACTAACACCTTTACGCTCATTACCTAAAACTAAAGCACAGCGTGACGGATAGTTAATATCCTTATAGTCAACAGATTCATGACATAGCTCTACGCCAAAAATTGCGTAATCGTTGTCTTTTAATGTCTGTAAACTTTGCGTTGTGCTATCGCTATACTCAACACAAACCCATTTAGCTTCGTTTCTCGACGCTTTTCTAAGCTTTTTATCTGAAATAGTTAACTCGCCACAAACAATAATTTTTTCAATCGCAAAAGCATCCGCCAAACGGATGAAAGAGCCCACGTTGTAGCTGTTAGTAACATTATCTAATACCAGTACAAGTGGTAACTTTGGCTGTTTTAGGTACTCATCTCTTGTTGGTTTGGTTTTTCTAATATCTTCTTTACTAAGTTGTCTTTCTAACTGCATTATATTTACTCTTGTTAAAGCCATATCGTCGCTATGTTGAACCATTAATGACTTACTTTGCTGCTAGCGGGGCTTTAATTTATGTTACTGGCTTTTAATTGCTTGTTATTATAAACGATAGGGTATAATTATTTCACATCATTTATTCGAGTTAATATCATCAGTCACCACGATAAAAAAGTAATAGAGCCACTCCCCGCTTCTGAAGAACCTGTGGTATCGATTGCGAACACTGAACTTAAACTTGCTACCTTTAATTTATTTAATTATCTTGAGCCACCTAATGCCTATTATGATTTTGAGCGCATTTATAGTGCTGAGCAATGGGCAAAAAAGCAAAAGTGGATCACTGAATATTTACGTGAATGTCAACCTGACATTATTGGCTTTCAAGAAGTTTTTAGCCCTGAGTCGTTAAAAGAATTAGTCGCTACGCAAGGTTATCATTACTTTGCTTTTGTCGATCAACCTGAAGTTATTGATGATTTCATTTATCGTAGCCCTGTTGTTGCCATAGCCTCACGTTACCCAATTGTTGATGTTGCTGCTGTAAAGGCTAATACAAAGCTTGCACAAACCTTAGGCTTAGCCGATGACTTCTCTTTTAGTCGAAAAGTCGTAAGAGCAACAATTGAGGCACCACATATTGGTAATTGTGACTGTTATGTAGTGCACTTTAAATCTAAACGTTCGATGATTGATGTCGATGAAAGCCGCCATGATTGGTCACCAGAGAAAACCATTATTGAAAGCCTAAAAGCAAGCGTGGCTGGTGGTTGGGGCTCAACCATACAACGCGGTAGTGAAGCCGCACTGTTGATGATTGAAATGATAGAACGACGCGAGGCGACAAATAACCCAATGTTATTAATGGGCGACTTTAATAACACCTTAACCGACGGGGTGTTGAGTCACTTACTCACCAACACCCTACGCTTTGTTTCTAACATTGACCGTGACGCTTACCTTGCTAAATACTGTTTAAATGATGCCTGGAATTTATTTGAAGTTGCCCTAACCAATGAAGGCAATGAAGAAAACGAAACTAGTCGAAAAGTAATAGCGCCACGAGCACCAACGCATTATTTTGGCACCAGTAGTTCAGTGCTTGATTATGTGCTTTTGTCATGTGAATTTGATGCCAGTTATCATGACAGTCTTTATCAAGTCAGTGGCTATGACACTTACGATCGACATTTGATAAATCCTATTTTTGACCGTGACGGCGAAAGTACCGACCATGGTATTGTATTAATCACATTAGCGTTAAGAAGCTAATACTCAAAAATTTTACAGTTACAGTTACAGTTACAGTTACATAAATGTACTGACTGCCATTTTTCATTTAAATAGCGTAAAACCAGTGTACTGTGTTTGTGCTATTAATGATCTTACGCAATACCGCTAAAATGCTTTTTCGAGATAATAACACCACAGCCTATATAATGTTATTTGACTCCAATGAATGCAATTCCCCAGTTTGCCGACAAGCTTAGTGACGGTCACCCAGTAAAAGTCTATTTTGAAGAAAATGTTCTCACCTATTCATTACTGCAGCAATTAGCCAATATAGACATCAGTCAGGACTTTGAAACGTTTTTTAATATTTTCAATCAATTATCAGCGATAGAAAAGCGTTTTACTCGTAAAGAAAATCAATTATTTCCTTATTTAGAAAAGCATGGCTGGACAAGCCCTAGTCAAGGAATGTGGGCTTTTCATGACAAAATTAGGGAAAATTTTCGAGCATTAAGAAAATGCCTAGAAAGCAAAGAGTTCTCTACAGTTGACGTACTGCTTTATAGCATTACTGATGACTTACAGGGCTTAATGCATATCGAAGAAGTGCGTTTATTTCCTAATGCTTTAGATTTACTTTCCGAAGATGACTGGAAGGAAATGCGCGAGGGCGACTTAGAAATTGGTTGGATGCTAAGTGAAGAGCCAGTACCTTACCCTGCAGTTGAATACATTCACCCAGGAGAAGACCGAAGAAAGAAACGACTCCCCTTTTCTACCGAAGATAGAATTCACTTAGACGAAGGTTTTATGACCGGTGAACAGCTTAATTTGATGTTGCAATTTATGCCTGTTGATCTCACTTATGTTGATGAAAATGACACGGTTATTTTTTATAACCGTGGCGAGAATAGAGTTTTCCCGCGCTCGGCTGGTGTTATAGGTCGTGAAGTGAAATTTTGTCATCCACCTAAATCAGTTGGCACTGTGCTACAAATTTTAGAAGAATTTAGAAAAGGAACTCAAGACAAAGCAGAGTTTTGGATCAACTTTAAAGACCGTAAAATTCATATTCGTTACTTTGCCATTCGCGATAAAGACAATAACTACAAAGGCGTGATTGAAATGTCTCAAGACATCACAGTGATCTTGCCCCAATAATATGGACAGCTAATTTAGCACTTTTGTCTTTATTTCGA